>VFQT010000347.1_pt1 | contig 69830 bp, 50 predicted proteins | sample 3512381 | NCBI WGS metagenome assembly VFQT01 (sample SAMN10412376, study PRJNA504923) | tailings metagenome | isolation source: Relicate 2 Philex TSF3 active mining site | place: Philippines: Tuba, Benguet | collected 2017-08-29
CGCCCACCACCACGTAATCGGGCCGGATCGCATCGTTGGCGATCTTGTAGTCGTGCAAGGCCGTCAAAAGGCCGCCCTCACCGATCGCGAACACCGAGCAGTTGGGATGCGTCTCTGCCAGAAAGTCCGCCGTGTTCATGGCGGAGGTGTAGAAATGCTTGGGCGACAGACCATTCACGCCGAGGTGTCGCAGGCGCACCGTCAGGTCTTCGGCGGTGGGTGCGGAATTGTTGGTCAGGAAGAGAAACGGAGTGCCCGTGCTCAACAGCGCGTTCACAAACTCCACCGCTCCCGGGATCAACCGGTTTTCCCGGTAGATCACGCCGTCCATATCGATGAGGTAGCCGAATTTCATAGTCGCCTTGGAGACATCCCGGATCCCGCGGCCTCAGCATGGGGGGACAGCCCCGGCACGGGCAAGGATGCTCCCCCAACTCCAACCCGGCGAAGCCCCTCCAAAACCCGAAGCGGAGCAGGGTCGGGCCGGAGCAAGCACTGGAAGCGATCACCTTCCTCCCCCTCGCGCACAGCGCGAAAGCCCCTCCTTCCCCGAGCTTACCTGCGAGCGCAGCGCCCGATCCTGCGGAGCCCACCCAAACCCGAAGCGGAGCAGGGTCGGGCCGGAGCAAGCACTGGAAGCGATCACCCTGACCCCCCTCGCGCACAGCGCGAAAGCCCCTCCTTGCCAGAGCTTACCTGCTTGCGCAGCGCCCGACCCTGCGGAGCTAACGCACGTGACCGTTACCATTCCCCCCATGAGCCGGGGGATGGATATCGAGATAGGTGTATTCCTTGAGCCCGCGCTCGTACTCATCTAGCAGGCGCATGCCCTCGGTCGGCTTGAGCTTGTCGCTCTTGATGGCCGCATCCACCTGGGCCTTCATCTGCCGCTTCAGCTCCCCTTCTTCATACTGAACCGAAGTCAGGCACTGACTGATGGTGTTGCCCTCGATCACCTCTTCCACGTAGTACCCGCAGGGTTCATCGGGCTCGAGGAACACGTGCACTTCATTCACCCGACCGAACAGGTTGTGCAAGTCGCCCATGATGTCCTGGTAGGCTCCCATCAGGAAGAACCCCAGGTAATACGGCTCCTGCTGACCCTCGGGCGTCTCCCGCAACTCGTGCAGTGGCAGCGTGTCGCGCACATCGCGCAGATCGACGAACTTGTTGATGCAGCCGTCGGAGTCGCACGTGATGTCCACCAGCGTCCCCTCCCGCGTCGGCCGCTCCAGCAACCGGTGCACCGGCATCACCGGGAACAGCTGTCCGAGAGCCCAATGGTCCAACAACGACTGGAACACCGAGAAATTGCACAGGTACTGGTCTCCGAGACTGTCCTCGAGTTGACGGATCTCCTCGGGCACATAGGCCTGCCCACGGAACGACTGGACGACTTCCTTCGAAATCTCCCAATAAAGCGTCTCGATCTTGGCCTTCTCGGGCAATTCGAGCACCCCGAGCGTGAACATCTGGTGGGCGTCTTCCTTGCGTTCGAGCGCATCGTGGAAGGCCTCCAGCTTGTTGAGCTTCTGGAGATTGTCGCGTATATCGAGCATCTCCTTCACCAGGCGATGTTCGTCGGCACCGTACTGGAACTGCACCTCCTGGCGGGTCTTGTCGATCGAACCGAAGACCTCGACGACCAGCACCGAGTGATGGGCCACCAGAGCACGACCCGATTCGCTGACGATGTCGGGATGGGCCACCCCCTCCGCATTGCAGACGTCGGCGATGTAATAGACGATGTCGTTGGTGTATTCCTGCAGCGTGTAGTTCGTCGAACTGTCGAAGGCGCTGCGGGATCCGTCATAGTCCACACCCAAGCCTCCACCCACGTCCATGAACTCGATGGGGAAGCCCATCTTCTTGAGCTTGGCGTAGAAACGGGCCGCCTCTTGGACCGCCTTCTTCACCGTGAGGATGTCGGGCACCTGCGAGCCGATGTGGAAATGGAGCAACCTGAAACTGTTGGTGAGGTTCTCCGAACGCAGCAATTCGGCCGCGGCCAGCAGTTCCGAGGTGCTCAGGCCGAACTTGGCGTTCTCGCCACCGCTCTCGGCCCATTTGCCCGCTCCCTTGCTGAGAAGACGGGCCCGGATGCCGATCATCGGCTCCACACCCACCTGCTTGGAGACGGTGATGATCTGGCGCAGCTCCTCGAGCTTCTCCACCACCATGATCACCTTCTTGCCGAGCTTGATGCCCGACAAGGCGAGCTTGATGAACGCCTGATCCTTGTAGCCGTTGCAGATGATCAACCCTCCGGGCTGATCCTGCAGCGCCATGCCGGCGTAGAGCTCGGGCTTGGAACCCACCTCGAGTCCGAAGTTGAAGGCCTTGCCCGCATCGAGGATCTCCTCCACCACCTCGCGCAGTTGATTCACCTTGATGGGAAACACCCCGCGGTAGCTGCCCTTGTATTGGAACTCGGCGATGGAGTTGCGGAAGGCGTTGTTCAGGTGGGCCACCCGATCACGCAAGATGTCCTGAAACCGGATGAGCAGCGGGAACTGGAGTTTCCGCTCCCGGGCCTCCTCGATGATGTCGGCGATATCGATGGACGCCCCCTTCTCGCGCAGGGGCGTGACCACGACATTCCCGGCGGCGTTCACGTCGAAATACCCGGCTCCCCAGCGGTCGATGTTGTAGAGAGAGCGCGCGGTGGGGATGTCCCACGGGGTGGCGGCGGCAGCGGGGACGGGTTTCGGTTCGCTCATGTGTGACAACGACGCAAGGCCGGGACTCTAGGAACGAGCGGGGGGGATTCAAGCGACAGGTTCAAAAAAGATCACTCCGGGGGTGGCACCTCCCGGCGCGGACGGCTCATCGGAGTCGGCTTGTGCTTTGGCTTCCGGCACTTTGACGCCATGGTGTCGGCGCCATGCGCCTGCTCATCGCCATCACCGGGGCCAGCGGAACGATCTACGCCCAGCGGTTGCTGGACCAGATCGACCCGCGGCAACACGAGGTCCATGTGATGCTCAGCCAATACGCGCCGCAGGTCATCGAGGCCGAACAACCCGGAGGACTCCGCCTGCCGGAAGGCGCCCAGGTCCACAATCACCGCTCGATGAACCTGCCCTTCGCCAGCGGCTCCAACCCGCCCGACGTCATGGTGGTCATCCCCTGCAGCATGGGCACCCTCGGCCGCATCGCCCACGGCCTGAGCTCCGACTCCATGCTGCGGTGTGCCGATGTGATGCTCAAGGAACGCCGCAAGCTGATCCTCGTACCGCGCGAAACCCCGATCTCGCTGGTGCATGTGAAGAACTTCGAATTGCTCATCCAGGCCGGGGCGCAATTGATCCCGGCCAACCCGCACTACTACAACCGTCCCGCCACGGTCGAGGCCGTGGCCGACACCGTCGTGGCCCGCGTTCTCGACCACATGGGGTTGCCCCACCGCCTGACCATGCGCTGGCAGGAAGAACTCGAATAATCAGATGCCCGCCGCCCGAATCGGTTTCCTCCCCGTCGTTCCCGGCCCCAGAATCCGGGGACATGGGCCGACCGCGACGGCACCGACGCCCCACCGTATCGCCGCCCCCGAAACCCCGACCCGATGATCTCCCTGCTCTCCAAGTGGGCTTCATTCGTGAAGTTCAGCCACACCGTGTTCGCCCTGCCCTTCGCACTGGCCGCCATGATGCTGGCGGCCCGTGATCAACGCGGCTGGCCCGGATGGCGGGTGTTCCTGCTCGTGCTGGCCGCCATGGTTTGCGGGCGCACCTGCGCCATGGCCTTCAATCGCATCGTGGACCGGCGGTTCGACGCGCTGAATCCGCGCACGGCCGGACGACACTTGCCGGCCGGCGCCATCTCCATGGGCAGCGCCGTGAGCCTGTGCCTCCTCAGCGGCGCGGGACTCGTGGCCGCCAGTTGGGCCCTCAATCCCCTGTGCTTCGCGCTGTCGCCGGTGGCGCTGTTCTTCGTCTGCTTCTATTCACTGACCAAACGGTTCACCGATTTCACCCATGTCTGGCTGGGCCTCGCGTTGGCCATCGCCCCGGTCGGGGCCTGGTTGGCGGTGCGCGGAGGCGTGGAGTTCCTCCCGATGATCGATGGCAAGCTCAAGCTCAGTCACAGCGCATTCGTGCCTCTGGTCATGGCGCTGTCGGTGCTCTTGTGGCTCTTCGGCTTCGACATCATCTACGCCACCCAGGACTACGAATTCGACCGCCGCAACGGGCTCCACTCGCTGGTCGTGCGCTGGGGCCCCAAGAATGCGCTCGGCGTGGCCTTCATTGCCCATCTGCTGTTGTGGATCCTGCTGGCCGTCTTCGGCGCGCTGGCGGCCTTCCGACTGGCCTACTGGCTGGGGCTGGTGGTCATCGGCGTCCTGCTCCTGGCCGAACACCTCCTGGCCCGACGACGCGACACCGCCTCCATCAACGTCGCGTTCTTCAAGCTCAACGGCACGATCAGCACCCTGTTCCTGGGGTTGGTCGCCGTGGAGGTGATGTTCCCGTGGTTCCGCCTGCAATGGGCCGACGGTCTGTTCCGTTGAACCGGCCGATGAGTCGCCCCGATCACCGAATCGAACGGGCTCCCAGCAGGTGTTCTTGCAGGAACTGGATCGTGCTGAGGAACTGGAAGTCGGCGTTGGGCTTCTTGGCGAACCCATGCCCCTCGTCCTTGGCCATGAGATAAGCGCAAGTACGCCCCTGGGCCCGGATCGCCCGGACCATCTGCTCGGCTTCGCTCAAGGGCACTCTCGGGTCGTTCTTGCCCTGGACGACGAAGAGAGGCGCCCGGATCCGATCGGCCTGATTGAGCGGCGAGATCTTCTCCAGATGGGCCCGCATTTTCGGATCCCGTTCGTCTCCGTATTCCACCCGACGCAAATCCCGACGGTATTCCTGGGTGTTGGTCAGGAACGTGACGAAATTGGAGATCCCCACGACGTCCACACCGCAGCGCAGTCGGTCGCTGAAATGGATCAGCGAGGCCAACGTCATGTACCCCCCGTAACTACCGCCCATGACCGCCACCCGCGAGGGGTCGAGGCCCGGATCGGTTCCGATCCAGTCGAGGAAGGCTCCGATGTCCTTCACCGAATCCTCGCGCAGGAAACCGTCGTCGAGGGTGAGGAAGCGTTTTCCATAACCGGCCGAACCCCGGACGTTGGGAACCACCAACGCGATGCCCAACTCGTTCAAGAAATAGTTGTACCGGGCCATGAACCCGGGCCGCGACTGCGACTCGGGGCCGCCGTGGATGATCACCGCCACCGGCCGCTTGCCGGGGAAACGCTGCGGATCGGGCCGATAGACGAAGGCGCTGACCTTCAGGCGATCGAAACTCGGGATCGTGATCAACTCCGGTTCCCGGAACGCCTTGGCCGGCAGCCCCCCCGTCTCACTCTGGGTCCACCGGGTCAGGCGCCCGGTCTTGATGTCCACCGAATAGGCATCGGAGGGCGACTGGGCGTGGGCCAGGTTGAAACCCAAGTCACGGCCGTTCTCATGCCATTCGAGACCCGTCATCACCCCGGACGGGATCGCCGACACGGCCCGCACCTTGCCGGAACCCAGACGCAACACCGACAGGCGACTGGATCCGTTCTCGTTGGACACGAAGGCCAGATGCTCGCCGTCGGGTGCCACCTCGAAGGCTTCGACATCCCAGGCCTGGGAGGCCGATGAGGCGCCCACCAGCGGCGAGAGGCTTCCGCTGGCCACATCGATCCGCACCAATCGCAGGAATTCCGAGTCGAGATCGGTGGTCGCGAACACGCTCTTGCCGTCACGGGACCACCGGGCCGACCCGTACGACACCACCCGCTCGGGGGTTGCCGGTGTGAGTCTCGAAACCCGGCGAGTCGAGACCTCGAGCCAGTGCAGTTCACTGTCGGTGATGGACCGGCGGTTCTGGAGGAGCACCCGCGAGCCCGCCTCATCGACATCGAGCACCGCCCACCCACCGCCGCTCACCTGCAACATCAGCTCCGCCGAGTCCGGCCGGGTGGGGTCCATGCGCCAGACATCGGTGTCGCGCCCATTGCGGCGCGTCGAATTGTGGAAAAGCCAGCGACCGTCGCCGGAGAACCGGGCGTTGCCGTTGCGACTCCGACCGTCGGTCAGCAGCGTCGTGCGGCCATCGGCCAGATCGAGACGGTGCAACTGGTAGAATTCACCGCCACCGACATCCTGACTAAAGACGATGAAACGCCCCTGACGCGGCTCGAACTGCCCACCGGCCACCGGTTCGGACGAGAAGGTCAACTGCCGACGGGCGCCGCCCGGCTGAGTAACGGCATGGAGTTGGAGCGTCTCGGCGAAGCGGGTCCCGATGAGCATCTCCCGGCGGACGGGATGCCAGGCCGTGAAGACCGCCGTCCGGAACTCGAGATACCGGGAGGCGTCTTGCTTGAGGGCGACGGGTATCGGAGGAATGCCCTCGACCACGAGATTGTCGGGGATCTGGGCGAACACGGTGGCAGTCATGCAGGCGAGGGCGACGACGCGCAGAACGCGGATCATCGGCTCAGCCCACCACAGCTTCAGACCCGACGACAGGTTTTTCACGGACGCCCGACCGGGACAGACACCCTGGGGCAACGGAATCCCGGGGCGGTCACTTGGCGTATTCGACGCAGCGGGTCTCGCGCACCACGGTGATCCGGATCTGGCCCGGATAGAGCAACTCCTCCTCGATGCGCCGGGCCAGATCGCGGGCCATCCGCAACGCCGCGGGGTCGTCGACCTGCTCGGGCTTCACCACGACCCGCAACTCGCGGCCCGCCTGGATGGCGAAGGCCCGCTCCACACCGTCGAATTCGAAGGCGATGCGCTCCAGGTTCTCGAGGCGCTGGAGATAAGTGGTCATGCCCTCGCTGCGGGAGCCCGGACGCGTCGCGCTGATGGCGTCGGCGGCGGCCACGAGGATCCCGAGGGCGTTTTCGTGGGGCACCTCCTCATGATGCGATGCGACCGCATTGAGGATGGCGTCGGACTCGTTGAAGCGTCTGAGGAAATCGGCCCCCACCTTGGCGTGGGGCCCCTCGACCTCGTGCGACATGGCCTTGCCGATGTCGTGCAGCAGACCGGAGCGTTTGGCCGCCAGGATGTCTTCGCCCAGTTCGGCGGCCATCAACCCGCACAGATGGGCCACCTCGAGGCTGTGCTCGAGCACGTTCTGCGAGAAGCTGTGCCTGAAGTGGAGCCTCCCGAGCATGCGCGCCACGTCGGGATGCACCGGAGGCTGGCCGGCCTTGTAGGCGGCGTCCTCGCCCTTGCGGAGGATGAAGTCGTCCATTTCGACGGTGACCGCCGCCACCACCTCTTCGATGCGCGTGGGGTGGATGCGTCCATCGAGGATGAGCCGCTCCATGGACTGCCGGGCCACTTCGCGCCGCACGGGGTCGAATCCGGAGAGCACCACCGCGTTGGGAGTGTCATCGACCAGCACGGTGATCCCGGTGGCGTTCTCGAAGGACCGGATGTTGCGACCGTCGCGTCCGATGATGCGCCCCTTCATCTCCTCACCCGGCAACGCGACGGTGGCCGTGCTCGTCTCGTAGGTGTGCTTGCCGGCATATCGCTGAATGGCCGTGGCAATGATGCGCCGGGCCTGTTCCTCGGCACCGGTCTTGGCGTTCTCGACGATGTGCCGCGCCAAATTGGCCGCATCGCGGGAGGAGTCCTGTTCAACCTCCTTCAGCAGCAGGGTTCGGGCCTCCAGGGCGCTCAAACCCGACAACGACTCCAACTCGCTCCGGCGCTCTTCGGACAGCCGGCGGATCTCGATCCGATCGCGCTCCAACTGACCCCGAGACTGATCCAAGACCTCGGACCTGCGGCGGAACTCCTCCTGCTGTTCGGCCAAGCGCTCCATTTGCCGACCCACGGAAGCCTCCCGCTCGGACAGCCTGGTTTCGCTGGCGGCGAGTCGGGCACGTTCGGATTCGAGGTCACGGTCCTGATCGGCCCGCCATCGGTTGAGATCCTGCTGTGCGGCCAAGCGCACCTCGACCCTCAGGGCTTCGGTCTCCTTGCGCGCCTGATCGGCCCGTTCCCGCTCCCTCACCGCCAATTCGGCCCGCAGAGCCCGCTCGCGGAAGCGGTGGATGACATACGAAACGGCCGTGCCCGCAAGCACCCCTCCCGCTGCCAGAAACCAGGATTCAGTGGCCATGTGTCAATGGGGCACCCGGAGGTGCGTACCGACAACCCGATGGAGTGATCACGCCGTCCAAGCCGACATCGTGATCTTCACGAGGGATCCGCGGCAGCAATTGGAAGTCGAACGCGACTCCAAACACCCGTCCGCCGACGGACTCGAGCAGTCGGTCGTAAAACCCACGCCCGCGTCCCAATCTCCCCCCATCGGTCGAGAATCCTAGCCCGGGAACCAACACCAAGTCCAGCGACACGGCTTCAACCGGCAGACAGTGGGGCCCCGGCTCCAGAATCCCGAACCGGCCCGGCACGAGGTCGTCGGGTCCACCGACACGGCTCCACCGGTAGGCCGAGGTCGCCGCCTCGAACGAGGGCAGGACCACGCCCCGCCCCTCCGACCAGGCCCGTTCCGCCAACGGCCAGAGGTCGGGCTCGTCGGCTCTCGGATGGTAAAGCGCGATGACCCGCGCGGCCTTCCATTCGGGCAGGTCGTGACACCATTCCCGGATGCGGAGCGACGCCTCGTCGCGTTCGTGGGGTACCAACTCGCGCAACCGCTGTCGGAGCTCCTCGCGCAACACGCTTTTGAGGGCGGGCAGAGGGGGTTCCGGCGGATTCATGCGGACTACTCGTAGCGAAGCGCGTCGATCGGGTCGAGATTGGCCGCCTTGAGGGCCGGGAAGAATCCGAAGACGATCCCGATGAAGGCGCTGACCGTGAAGGCGAGAATGACCGAGGCCTGGGAGATCAGGGTCGGGAACTGGAACAGCTGCGTGAGCAAGGGAGCCAGCCAGTAGCCCACGGCGATGCCGAGCCCGCCGCCGAGGATGCTCAGCAACACCGCCTCGGCGAGGAACTGGAGGAGGACGTCGCGCCCCCGGGCACCCACGGCCAAGCGGATGCCGATCTCGCGGGTCCGCTCGGTGACGCTGACCAGCATGATGTTCATGATGCCGATGCCCCCGACCACCAGCGAGATGCCGGCGAAGAAGCCGATCAGCACGGTCATGATCCGATTGTTGGCATTGAAGAAATCACTGGTCTCCTGCTGGTTGCGGACCATGAAGTCGTCGTCCTTGCCATCGCTGATCTTGTGCCGCCGCCGGAGCAGTTCGGTCAACTGCTCTTGGACCGAAGTGATGGCATCGGGCGATTCGGCCTGAACGAAGACCGCGCGGAACTTGGTGTCGCCCGACAAACGCTTCATCACGCTGGTGTAGGGCACCAGGAGCACATCGTCCTGATCCTGCCCGAAACTGCCCGAACCCTTGGCCTCCAACCAGCCCACGATGGTGAACGGGGCGTTCTTGATGCGCACCGCCTGGCCCACGGGATCGACGCCCTCGCCGAACAGGGTCTTGGCCGTGGTCGCCCCGATGAGACACACCTTGGACGCATTGCGGACATCGTTGGCCGTGAAATTCTCGCCACTCTTGAGGGGCCACGACCGGGCGAGGAGGTATTCGTCGGAAACGCCGGACACCTGGACGAAACTGTTCTGATTGCCCGCGGCCACCTGGGTCGAGGTGCGGGCCTCGGGGCTGACGGCCGTGATCTGGGACACCTCACGGCGCATCGCATCGAAGTCTTCGATGGACAGGTTCGGAGCCATGCCGAATCCGCCCCGGACGCCGCCCCGGGTCATGTTGCCCGACATCACGGTGATGAGGTTTTGACCCATTCCGGCGATGCGCTTGTCCACCTCGGCCTTGGCGCCCGTGCCCATGCTGACACCGACGATGACGGCGGCGATGCCCACGATGATGCCCAGCATGGTGAGGAAGGACCGGAGCACATTGCGCCGGATGGCCATCAAGGCGATGCGAAGGGTGGCAAACATGGTTCAGGCGGTGAGGTGGACGGCCTTCTGCTCGGCCTCCAGTTTCTGAAGCTCTTCGACCGCATTGAGGCGGCTGGCGACCGGGGCGTCGCTGCGGATCAGACCGTCCCGCATGACCACGATGCGTTTGCAATAGTGGGCGATGTCCAACTCGTGGGTCACCATCACCACGGTCATGCCCTGATCATTGAGCTTCTGGAAGATGCCCATGATCTCGATGCTGGTCCGGGTATCGAGGTTGCCGGTCGGTTCGTCGGCCAGCAGGAGGGTCGGCCGGTTGACCAGGGCCCGGGCGATGGCCACGCGCTGCTGCTGACCGCCCGAGAGGCGGCTGGGCGTGTGGTCCATGCGTTTGCCCAAGCCCACCAGTTCGAGCGCCTCGGCCGACCGTTGGTGCTGCTCGGAAACGGAAATCTTCGGACGGGCATACAGCATGGGCAGCTGCACGTTCTCCAAGGCCGTCGTGCGGGCCAGGAGGTTGAACCCCTGGAAGACGAACCCCAGCTTGCGGTTGCGCAGGTCGGCCAGCTCGTTGCGGGTCAGCGACCCGATGTCGACCCCGTCGATCAGGCACTTGCCCTGACTGGGCCGATCCAGGCACCCGACGGTGTTCATGAGCGTGCTCTTGCCGGAACCCGAAGACCCCATGATGGCGACGAACTCTCCGGGCTCCACCGTGAGGTTGACGCCCCGAACGGCGCGAACCTCGATCTCACCGGTTCGGTAGGTCTTCTCGAAACCCTCAAGCTGGATGACCGCTGGCATGGATGAAAAGGTGAAGTGGGGGTTCAGAGGCGAGCGGATCAGCGGCGGGGGGCTCCGCCGAAGGGACCCCCGAAGGGATTGCCGGCCGGAGCCGCGGTCGTGGTCGCGGCCGACTTGAGACCGGTGACCACCATCTGGCCCGCTTCGAGGCCCTCGAGGACCTCGGCTCCGGACGCATCGGTCATGCCCACCTTGACCGTGATGGCCTGCAACACCGGAGGGGCGTCGGGGGTGGCCGGATCAGCCGGCTTGAGCACATACACCGTCTTCAAAGTCGGCCCCTCGGCCGGTTTCGGGCGAGGAGATCCTGCGCCATTGGCGCCACCGGGGCCGCCCATGCCCCCGCCCATACCACCGCCGCCTCCGGCGGCCATCATGGCCCGCATGCGCTCCCGGAGGGCCTGATATTGGACTTTCTGTTCGGCCGTCAGGGAATCCTCGTACTTCTTGCGCTCGTCATCCGTCGGGCGGCGTCCCTCGGCCGTCCAAGGCGCCGGCGGCAAACCCTCCATTCCGGCCGGACGGGACGGCCGGACGATGTCGTTGGTCGAAACGGTGTTGGTGGCGGGCAGCACGGTCACGCCCGCCGGCGGGCTGACCCGGGTGGCCGAGGCGGCGATGCGCACGACATTGGTCTTCTCCAGCGTGATGAGCGTGGCGGTGGCCGTCATTCCGGGGCGGAGTCGCAAGTCCTTGTTGTTGACCGCCACCACCGTGGTGTAGCTGACCACGTTCTGGTTGGTGGTGGGAGCGAACCGCACCTGACGGACCCGCCCTTCGAACTTGCGGTTCGGGAAGGCGTCGACCGTGAACTCGACCCGTTGCTGTTCCTGAACGTTGCCGATGTCGGCCTCGGAGACGGCCAATTCGATCTGCATCTGGGTCAGGTCCTGGGCGATGAGGAACAACGTGGGCGTGCTGAAACTGGCGGCCACGGTCTGTCCGGCATCGACGCTTCGGGTGACCACCACACCGCTGATGGGCGCGAAGATCGTGGTGCGATCGAGGTCGACCTGGGCGCTCTCGACGGCGGCCTCACGGGTCTTGACCCCGGCTTGGGCCTGAAGCAACGCCACGTCGGCCTGCTGGTTCTCGGTCTCCGAGATCAGCTTCGCGGCGAAGAGTTCCTTGGCGCGCTTGGAGTTGAATTCGGCCATGGCCAGGCCGGCAGTGGCATTGGCCAGATCGGCCTTGGCCCGGGCCAGCGCCCGCTCGTAGGTAGCCGGATCGATATGGGCCAGCACATCGCCCTCTTTTACGATGGAATTGAAGTCCACCTTCATCTCGGTGATCGTGCCCGAGATCTGGGACCCCACCTGGACCTGCCGGATCGGAGCGATGCCACCGTTGGCGCTGATGCTCTGGACCATGTTGGTCCGCACCGCGGCCTCGGTCTTGAACTCCACCGGCGCGGGCTTCTTGAACCGGTCGCAGCCGGTGGTCAGCAGCACGGCGACCAGCGTCAGCAGCACCGAGGCCAAAGGCCTGAATCCGGCGCGGAGGACCGAGGATCGTTGAAGAAAAAGGCTCGAAAACGAATTCATGGGCGAACAGGGACGAGCCGACGGACGGAATTTCATCGAGGCTCGTCGGCCACAATGACCCTCACCCCCGCCGGGCGGTTACGCAACTCTGCAGAGAAACACCGGAGGCCAGAGGCGATCCTCTGACACTCCGGTGTTGAAGTTGCACCCAAGACCGAGTGGGACAATCAGAGCGGCTTGACGCTCAGATTGCGGAAAGCCACCGGGTCGTTGTGTCCGGCGAAGCCGAAATGACCCCGGGTCCGGGTCTTGCCCGGGTGCGGGCTGTTGGCCATGTAGTTGGTGATGGTCGAGAGGTCGGCATCGAGGATCACGAACCCGTTGAGTTCGGTGCGGATGCGGCTGCCCTGGACGTAGGTCTCCTGGAAATTCCACTCGCCGTTCGGGCGCTGGTAGCCCTGATGGGCCGGAGCCATACCGTAGGCCCCACCGTAGGCCTGACGCGGATCAAGCTTGGAGCCGGTCTTGGCCTCGTAATCTTCGGCGAGCACCTGCAACTCGGTCATGGCCACGTAGGCCGCATCGCCCGAACCCGGGTAGCGGATGGCGAAGCCGTTGTTGCAGGCGCTGGGCACCTGCACCTCGGCCCGGAAGGCGAAATTGGAATACTCGGACTCGGTGAACAGCACCCCGCCCTTGCCCTTCTTGCAGCGGATGGCGCCATCGACCACTTCGTAATCGTTGACCGAGCCCTTCCATCCGGCGAGGTCCTTGCCGTTGAAGATCGATTGGAAGCCGGCCTTTCCATGGCTGGCGAGGATCTGGTTGGCCTCGGCGCCGCCGATCTCGCGGATGAACACGTTCTTCCACCGGATCTCACCACCGTGGGTCTGCAGCTGGATCGGGCCGCGGGCGGGGATGGGCTTCTTGCGGTCGTAGAAGTTCTCCATGATCGCGTGCTCGACGACCGCTTTGCCGTTGAGCCACACGCTCACGCGCGAACCCACCATCACGATGCGGAAGGAATTCCACTGACCGAAGGGCTTGTCGGCCAGCACCAGAGGGTCCTTGCCCGGAGCGCCAGGGGAGTTGTTCCACAGGCCGCCCGAGCCCTTGTTAGCGCCCAGGTTGAACTTCGCCTTCTCGGTGTAGTCCCAGATCTGGACCTGAGGCACCCCACGCAGGTAGATGCCCGAATCGGCCAGCGGCACGGTCTTGTACTCGAGCAGCAGCTCAAAATCGCCATAATCCTTCTCGGTGGTGGCGTAGGCTCCGTTGCCGCCGTTGACCAGTTCGCCGTTCTCGACATGCCAGTTGGGCTTGCCGGTCTTGGGATCGATCTCGGTCAGTGTCTTGGTCCACTTGGCGATCTGAGCCGCACGGTCGGCCTCGGGCATGGCCAAGAGCTTGCGATGGTCGAAGGTGTCACCCCCGCGGAAGCCGGTGAGATCACGACCATTGAAGAGCTGCGAAAACCCCTTGGGCGGCTGATTGAGGGCCTGGAGGCTGGAACAGCCCCAAAGGCCCACCATGGCGGCGGCGGCGGTTGCGGTGGCAACGAATTGGCGACGATTGAACGGTAGGTTCATGTGGAAGCTCGTTCCGTGTTAATCCGGTTCGTCACCCGGGTCAACCGCCGTACCGAGGCAGCGGCAAGATTGATTTGGTGCCCGACCCACGGTCTACTCGCGGCCCTCAACCGGATGTCACGACACGGAACCCAACTCGGCCCCTACACGCTCCACGAGGAAATCAACACCGGCGGCATGTCCGAGATCTGGCTGGGCACCGATGCCGCCGGCAAGGCCGTGGCGATCCGGCTGATGTTGAACAACTCGACCTTCGCCTTCACCGAGCGCAAACGATTCCTCACCGGCTGCGAGACCCTGCAGGCCTGTCAGGACGGCAACCACATCATCGGCTATGTCGAGCACGGCAAGATCGGCGGGGAGCTGATGCTCGTGTTGGAATACGTGGAGGGTGAGAACCTCAAGCTGCGCATGGCCACCGGCGACCCGGTCCTCGCCGAGAACATCGCCCAGGTGCTCATCGACTTCGCCGAGGCCCTCGAAGTCGTGCACGACCGCGGCTACATGCACCTCGACATCAAGCCCGAGAATGTCCTGCTGACCCGCAACGGACGGCTCAAGCTCATCGACTTCGACCTGGCCCAGCCGATCCCCGATCCTCCCCGCAAACTCGACAAGAACCCGGGCACCCCGCACTACATGTCACCGGAACAGTTGGCCCGCGAGCCCGTGGATCAGCGCGCCGACATCTGGGCCTTCGGCGTCAGCGCCTACGAACTGCTCACCTACCGCAAGCCCTTCCCCGGCGAGTCCGCCGACGCGGTTTTCCGGGCCCAGCGAGACCGTTCCGACTTCATCTCCCCGCGCCAGATCAATTCCGACATCCCGCCCGCGTTGGAGAGGATCGTCCTGCGATGTCTCGATCAGGATCCCGCGATGCGGTACCCCTCGATGTCGGTGCTCACCCACGAGCTGCGCAAGGCGCTCTACCTGTGACCGTGGCGGAAGGCTCCACCCCGGAGAACCCACCCGGGGTGCTCGAGGCGCCCGAGCGCCACGGCGATCAGCGCACCGATTTGGCGGCCGAGATCAACTCCCAGAACTTGGGATTGCCCTGCAACTGTTCGTCTTCGCCCGTGGGCAAGCTGGAGCGGTAGAGAAAATCCTTGAGCGTGTTGCGGCTCAGGATGCGGTGAACCACCACCCCGAGCGGGTGCCGCTCGAAGTAGACCCGGTAGTCTCCAAGGCGATAGCGGGTGAGGGTCCGCCCCTGACGCGACAAACTGCCGAAGGCCCCTTCGTCGCGCAGCAGTTCGGAGGGCAACCCGCGGAACTGCCCCAGCACCTGCAACTGCAAATCCTTGGGCAGCTTGGACAACTCGGCGGCACTGGTGGGATTGAAGATGATCTGGAACGGCTGCATCTCTGCCCGACTGTCCTCCGACGGTTCCCCCGTGTCGAGCCTGCCTACCCGGCCTCCCTACCCGGCTCCAACGGGCCCATCGGGAGGGCAAACACACCCCCCAGAACCGGAAGACCACGGCGGAGTGGTCGGTTCGCAAGGAACCGTCAAAACAACCTTGCACCACCAGCTACCTTGTGTCACATAGTACCACATGATTGCACAAGCTCCGAGGTCGTGGTGCCTTGTTTGGGCTCCGGGAATGGCTCCAAGAATCGCCTTGGGGCTCCTGCTGCTGGGGACAGGCTGTTCTCCCTCGCCCCGTATCACGGTGACCAACCGCTCGGCCCATTCCCTGAGCAACCTCGTCGTCTCGGGCTCCGGTTTCTCGCAGCGCGTCCCGGTGCTCGAACCCGACCAGCGGGTGGGCTGGCGGGTGGAGCCTTCCGGCGACTCGAGCCTGAGCCTCCGCTTCGACGCCGCGGGCCGGACCCTCGATTCCGGAAAACAGGGCTACTTCACACCGCGGAGTCACTACCGGGTCGACGCCGTGGTGCAACCCGACTTGAACGTGACTGTCACGACCCGGTCTGGGCTTTTCTGAGCACCACACCGGTCGACGGCCGCTGAAATCCCATCCCTCCATCGATGTCCGACTTCTTCGACAACTGGGTGGTTCAAGTGCGCAAGGGCGTTCTCGAACTGTGCATCCTGCGAACGCTGGCCGTGCGTGAACGCTACGGCTACGAACTGGTCAAAGAGCTCTCGCAAGTGCCCGGCATGGGCCTCACCGAAGGCACCCTCTATCCCTTGATGTCACGCCTCCGCCTCGCCGGCCTCGTCACCACCCGCCTGGAAGAATCGGCCAGCGGCCCCGCCCGCAAATACTACGCCCTCACCCCCGAAGGACTTCGCACCCTGGAGACCATGAACGTGTTCCTCGAAACCCTTGAGCGCAGCACCCGCCAAGTCGGAGGTCGGCCATGACCACCTGGACCCCCACCGCCCGCGCCGCGCTCCAACGCTCCCTCGACCAGCACCGCACCCGGTTCGCCGCCGATGGTGCCGAGGCCGACGAGGTCATCGCCGACCTCCGCGACCATGTCGAACGCGAGGCCGAGGCCCTCCGTCTCAGCATCGTCACCGAGGCCGATGTCCGTCGGATCCTCGCCCAGGTCGACCCCGGGCTGCTCGAAGCACCCGATCTCCGCGCCACCGGCACCGAAGCCGTGACCTCGTCCGGGGCACCCGGAGACCCCGCGTCGTTCGGCTCGTTCCCGTCGGCACCCACACCGTCGCGGCCGACACCTCCGACTCCGGAACCGCCGAAACCCGCCGCCTCGGAGACTCCGACCCGCACTCTGGCGAGCCGGCTCTGGCTTGGCCTTCGGGTGTTCCTGGGAGTCTTGCTGCCGTTGGGAACCCTGATCTTCGAATGGCTGGAGCGCCCCTCGGCCTCCGAGCTCCTCGACCCGATCCCCACGCCATTCCACTTCGGGCTCATCCTGCTGGTGCCCCTCACCCAGGCCTTCGGCATCGCCTGGCTCGAACGCTCCAGCCGCCCCCTGCCCCGATGGTTCCCCTGGGCCCTCTCCACCAGCCTCGGCATCTCGGCCGCCTACGCCATCGTCTACCTGCCCATCACCCCCTTGGCCATGATCGGCATCGTCGTCTATGGGCTGGGCCTGGTGCCCCTGGCCCCGCTCGTCTCCTGGATCACCGGCCTCAGCCTCCGATCCCAAGCCCGCCGTCGCGCCCGCGAACACCAGGTCGCCTGGCCACGCCACACGTGGATCGCCTCCCTGGCGGCGCTGCTCCTCTTGGTGGCGTTGGCGCTGCCGGGATTCCTGACAACCCGACTGATGCGCCAGACGGTGGACGCCGAAACCCCTAAGGACCGGTCGACCGCGATTCGGCGACTGCGCTCCTGGGGCGACTCCGACACCCTGCTCCGCGCCTGTTACGGACTCCGGTATCGGATGTGGGACAACGTCTTGGAGCCATTCGAGAACCACAAAGGGTTGAGCGTGGCCGGCGAGGACGCACGGAAGGTGTTTTTCCAGGTCACCGGCCGCGCCTTCAACGAAGTGCGTCCGCCGTTGGGGTCGCTGCGGGGCATCGGACGCGAGGTATTCCAGGATTTCGAGTGGGACCCCTCGATCGGTGGCGATGCGGTGGCGGGCCATGTCTCGGGGCTGTCGCTCCAATCCTCCCGCCTCGATGTGACCAGCGATGCCGACGACGGCTGGGGCTACACCGAATGGATCCTGGAATTCCGCAACGACCACGAGTCGCGCCCACGGGAGGCCCGGGCCGAGATCCAATTGCCCCCAGGGGGCGTGGTCTCACGGCTGACCCTCTGGGTGTATGGCGAGGAACGCGAAGCCGCCTTCGCGGGCTGCGGAGAAGTCCGAGCGGCCTACCAACAGGTGGCCGTGGCCCAGCGGCGCGACCCGGTCCTCGTCACCACCTCGGGCCCCGATCGCGTGCTCATGCAATGCTTTCCGGTCCCACCCAAGGGCGGAACCATGAAGGTACGCCTGGGCATCACCGCGCCGCTGACGCCGCTCGGAGCCCAGGAGGTCGCCTTCGTCTGGCCCCGGATCGTCGAGCGCAATTTCGCCTTCGCCGAGACCGCGAAACATCACGTCTGGCTGGAGTCTTCGCAGAAGATCCTGAACCCGATGTCCGCCTGGGGCTGGAGCAGCGCCGGCACCAACACCCTGACAGCCACCGTTCCCTTCTCCTGGGGTCCCCACGCCTTTCCGACACTCCGTTTTGCGCGCAAGGCCGAAGCCACGAGCCGCTGGGCCTGGGATGACCGTTCGACTCCCCAGGGCGCCGTGCGACAAACCCTCACGACGCTCACCGAACCCCACCGAGGCCGGTGGGCGGTGGTGGTCGATGGCGGCCGCGATGGACAGGACGGCTGGCAAGCCCTGCGGCAGGCCCTGGCTTCGACCCCGGCCCGGGGCGATTTGCGCCTCTGGGTTTCGGCCGACGGAACTCGGGAAGCAGCGGCCATCAACGAGGGACCATTCAAGGCGGCCGTGGAGGGCATGGATCGCAACACTCCGGTTTTCGAGGGCGGCCACGATCCCCTGCCGGCGCTGGAAGCCGCCTGGACTTGGGCCTCCCAGCAACCCGGAGGTGTGGTGCTTTGGATCCACGGGAATCTGCCGGTCCTCCTGGGCGACCCCCAGTCGATCACCCAGCGACTCCAGCGAGGCGAAGCCACCGGAGCCCGCCTGGTGGACCTGCAACTCACCGCAGGACCCAATCTCGCCGCCAAAGCATGGTCGACACAGCCCCTGTACGAGTCCCTGCCCCGACTGGGCACTGTGGACGAAGACCTGAAGCGGTTCCTCGACACCGAGACCGGGCAGAAACCCCGATGGCGCTGGAATCGGGAGAGAGCAACCCGGCCGGACTTGAAGAACACGCCGCCAGCCTCCCGCCATCTGGTGCGGCTCTGGGCCCGGGATCAGATCGACGCACTGCGCCGCCAACGCAAGAACTCCGACGCCGTGGAACTGGCCGGGCGCTGGCAACTGGTCACTCCGGTCAGTGGCGCAGTGGTCCTGGAAACCAAGGCGCAATACCAGGCCGCCGGCCTGACCCCGGTGGACCCTCTGACCACTCCCGCCATCGTCCCCGAACCGGGCACCTGGGCGTTGATGATCTTGGGAGCGGGCCTCCTGATCTTGGGTCAGCACCGTCGGAAACAACTTCCCAAATCCTAATGCTGGGGCACCCCGGAAGGAGGGACCGCCAGAACACCGAGGTTCAGAAACCCTGAAGCCCCCCGCTTCCGGTCGAGCTGGATCTTCGGAGCCGTCCACACTCCCTCGGGCGCTTTCGGAAACACGGTTGCATCCCCTATCAGGGGCGGATCTCCGAGACCTCCACGGAGACCCGCCCAAGCCGAGGGATTCAACGGATAGGGATCAGCGGAGGGTGACAGTCACCTCGTTCGAGACAGCGGTGTACGCGACCGGATTGCCCGTCATTCCGCGCACCCGGAAGGAGAAGGTTCCTTTGCCCAGAGATCCCGACAGCGTCGAGACATCGGTGCCGGTGACATTCCACACCGACCAAGTCACCCCCCTGCCTTTCCAGCGCCCGATCTGGACCTCATACCCCGTCTCGACATTGGAATTGTCGACCCAGGACAACGAAACGGTCTTGCCGGACACGGTCGCTTGCAAATGGCTCGGTGCATTGAAGATCGGCACCGGATTCGGCTGGGTCGGGGTCCCCTGCACCGCCGCCACGGCCGCCTCGGCATCCACCAGACCGAACCCGAAGATCGGGTCCCGACCGGCCGCCCCGAGGTCCTGCGCCGTGGACTGCAACAACTGCCGCACCTCATCGTTGATGAAACCATCACCGTTCGCGTCACCGATGCCCGCCGCGACCACCAACGCGGCCACGCCCGTCACATGGGGCGTCGCCATCGAGGTGCCGCTCAGGGTCCCGTACCCACCGCCGAGCGTCGTCGAATAGATCAGCGAACCCGGGGCGGCCAACTCCACGTCCGGCCCGGTGCTCGAAAACGACGACACCAAATCGGTGCTCGTGGTCGAACCCACCGCGATCACCGAGGCGAACTTGCCCGGGTAGTTCACCGTATCGGTGCCCCCCCCTGAATTGCCCGCCGCAGCCACGAGCAACACGCCCGCTTTCGCGGCGTTGTCGAAGCCCGCTTCCACTGTGGTGCCCGGATAAGTCGAACTGCCCAGACTGAAATTGGCCACCGCCACGCGGTTGGCGGCGCACCAGTCCAGGGCGCTGAGGATCCCGCTCCAACTGCCGCTGCCGCTGGAGCCCAGCACCTTCAGTGCAAACAGGTCGACCTCGGGCGCGGCACCGAGCACGCCGGTGCCGTTGCGCACGGCGGCGATGGTCCCGGAGACATGGGTGCCGTGACCGTTGTCATCCATCGGATCGGCCTCGTTGTTCACGAAGTCATAGCCCCCTGCGAAATTGGCCATCAGGTCGGGGTGCCGATAGTCGATGCCCGTGTCCACCACGGCAACCCGGACACCCGTTCCCAACACGGGACCCACCGCCCCTGGATAGGTGCCCGACTGGACCGGCCCGCAGCCGATCCGCACCAACCCCCAAGTCGCGTCGATTTCACCCAGGGCTTTGACCTCCAGGTCGGGCTCGATCGCCTCCACGTCGGGCAGTCCACGGACGGCGTTCAAAGCGGCTGTAGGAACCGTGGCCGCGAAGGCGGGCACGAGTTGGAAGGCGCGTTGGACGGAGGCTCCATGCGCTTGGAGATGCTCGCGGTGCACCGCACCCGGAGCCTGGCGGTATCGGATCAGCACCCGGGTCTCCGAGGGCGGGACCGGTTGGGCGGCGGCCAAGGAAACCGAGCCCCAAAGGGCGCAGGCCGAGGCGATGGAAGGGAAGTGGCGTGACGGACTTTTTCTCATGGAAACAAGGAACTGGGTTGAACGATCGATCGAAGTTTTTCTTATGGCTTCGATAAGTTTTTCTTTAGCTAAGAAAAAAACGGACGTCAAACCTGAGGTCGCTTTTTTTTTGAGAAAGGCGAGGAAGCGGAGGATCCGGTGGGGCGACGCCACGGGCGCACCGGCACGTCAATGCGGGATTAGCGGGTCTGGAAGTGCCCACCTGATGCCGGCGGGGCAGCGGTTTACCCGCACCGCTCCAAGAAGCCGATGCAGAGACTCAGCCGGGAAAGCGAGATGGGGAAAGCGAGATGGGATCTCGCGAGGATCGCAGTGGAAACCGGGGGAAACCGAGGCCCCGCGGTGCCGGATTTCACCACCAGGTGAAGTTGGGGTCGGGTGCCGGGCCGGTGTAGTTCCACTGGGAGGCTTCCTTGGGGAAGCGGAAGAAGTCGGTGTGCCCATCGCCCCACAGCACGTTGAAGCGGTACTGGCCCTTCACATTGTGCCACTGGCTGGCGATGTCGTTCTTGTCGCGATCGGCCCACCAGGGCCAATCGCCCTGGATCAACTTGTTCGAGGGACCGAGCGCAATCTCGCTCGTCTTGATCGGACGTCCTTGCGGACTGCCAGGATTGGCGGAATCCCCGGTCACATGCTTCACGCGCAAGGTTTCCACCGACCACACGGTCAGGTAACTGTTGCCCCAGGCGTCGTAGCAGGTGCGGGTGCCCTTCGGGAACGTGCTCTTCCACAACGCGTCGCCCTTGTCGGCCGGGCACAGGAACGCTGCGAAGGCCGGGACATAGACGTTCAACGGTCGGTTGGTGGCCGCGGTCAATCCACCGTGCAGCGACATGACGCCCTTCTTGCCACCGAGGGTGCCCCAATCGTTGTACACGGGATAATTGTCGCGGTTGTCATCGGCGTACATGGCCATGCCGAGGCCCATCTGGCGCTGGTTGTTGTTGCAACTGATCGTCAGCGACTTGCTCTTGGCCCGCGCCAAGGCCGGCAGGAGCATCCCGGCCAGAATGGCGATGATGGCGATGACCACCAGCAGCTCGATCAGTGTGAAACCACCAGCGCGTCGGGCTTGAGGAATGGGAGAGCGGTTCATGGGAGCCTCGGTAGACCTTCCCAGAAAAGGCAATCGTGGGCGCGGCGTCAACGCCCGGTTCACGCCGGTAAGGCCCTTCCGTCCGAAACCGACCTTCCAGACCGTGTCCGCCCCTCCGGCATGCCCGAGGCTGGGCAAACGGCCTCCCACGAGAAAATCGGGATCCCGGGCATCTTCCTGCTTTTCAACCGGGGTCCCGAACCGAACCGTTGGGTCTTTCGATCGACGGCATGGATGCGAGTGAACTGAACTTCAAACGGGTGGCCCTGCTGGGGGTGGGCGCATTCACCCAGGCGCTGATGCGCCACCTCGGTCGAGACGGGGCCGAGGTCACCGCCTACCTGACCCGGGATTACGCCCACTACGGACCGATGCAGGAAGGCCCGTGCACCTCCAGCGTCGAGGTCCCCAACCCCTGCCCCGGGTTTCGTTCGCACCGGCCCGACTTCCTGATCCCGATGTCGCTCGAGTGGGCACTCCGCCCCTGGACGCAGGAACTGCTGGATCTGGGCATTCCCATCCTCTGCCCCACCGGTGAGGGGCTGCGCCTCGAACGCGAGCGCGACTTCGCCCGCGAACTGTGCCGCCAGACGGGCATCCCATTCCCGCGCTCCCACCTCATCCCGACCCGGGCCGAGGCCGAGGCGCTCGTGCGGCGCGAGGGCCGCCCGTTCGTGGTGAAGAACCCGCTGTGCTCGCCGACCAGCCCGATCCACACCATCGTGTGCGAGACTCCGGAAGACACGCTGGCTTGGCTGCCTCGCATCGACGATGCCGAGGGGATCTTCCTCCAGGAATACCTGGGCCGCCGCGAGGCCGGACACATCGCGCTGGTCAGCGACGGCGAGATCCATTCGCTGGTCACCAACCAGGAATACAAGCGGGCCTTCGACGGGAATCTGGGCATCGTCGCCGGCGCTCCGCTCGGCGGCCTGGTGGAGCGCGACCCCGGCGACCGATACGGCTTGGCGCGGGAACTCCTGCATCCCCTGCTCCCGTGGTTCCGCGAGGTCGGTTTCCGCGGACCAGTCCAGGTCACGGGCATCCACCACGAAGGCCGCTGGCATGTGCTCGAATACAATGTGCGGCTGGGCGTCACCAGTGGGCCGATGATCGCGTCGATGCTGGCCAATCCCTTGGAGACCTTCGGTCGGTGCGCGCTGGGTCTGCAGCTGGCCCCCCGTTGGCGCAGTGGCCGCGAGTTCGGCTGCAACCTCACGCTGGCCGGTTACGGATACCCGTTCACGCAACTCACAGGGCCCCGGGTTCCGGTGACGGTCGACGGGTCGTTCACCGGCGAAGTCTGGTGGCAGGAAGTCGCCGAATCGCCCCTGGGCGGCCTGGAGGCGACGGGACACCGCATCGCCGACATCACCGCATTGGCAGGCTCCCTGGAGGAAGCCATCGCCCACGCCTACGCCGACATCCGCCGGATCCGCTCGCTCGGCAGCTACTACCGCACCGATGTCGGCCGATCGCTCTGGCCTCCCGGCAACGCATGAAGCCCACCGATCGCCGCCCCCGTTCCGCCTGGGTCGAGGTGGACCTCGCTCAACTGGCCCGCAATTGGGCCCTGATCCGGCGCGAGGTGCCGCCCCCCGTGAGCCTGATGTTTGTCACCAAGGACAACGCCTACGGCCTCGGGGCCGTCGAGGCCGCGCGTGTGGCGCTCGAGCATCACGCCGATTCCCTGGCGGTCTTCACCCTCGGCGAGGCGCAGGAACTCCGCGATGCCGGCATCACCGCCCCGATCCTGATCCTGGGAGAACGGCTGGCCGATGAGGTGCCGCACGTGCTGGAACTGGAGCTGGAACCCTGCGTGGGATCGATCGAGCTGGCCGAGGCGTTCTCGAAGGCCGCCTGTGAACGGAAGCGGCCCGTGCCCATCCACCTGAAGGTCAACACCGGCATGAACCGGTTCGGGTTCTCCTGGAGGAACGTCGACTCCTGGGGCCGCCACCTGAGGGGGCTTGCGGGGCTCGAGTTCCGCGGGGCGCTCAGCCACTTCGCCCAGAGCGACGAACTCGACAAGGGATTCGCCCGCACCCAGTCCGGGCGATTCGAGTCGGTGCTCGCGACCCTCGCCGCTGAGGGCATCCGTCCTCGCTGGATCCACCACTGCAATTCGGGCGGCGTACTGGACCTGCCCGACGCCCATTTCAACCGGGTGCGGGTGGGTTTGCTGGCCCAGGGGGTCTATCCCTCGGAGGTTTGCCGGCGGATCGATGGGATCGCCCCGGTGCTGTCGCTGCGGGCCCGACTCACCGCGATCCAATCGCTGGAGGCCGGCGACACGGTGGGCTACGGCATGCGATGGCGGGCCGAGCACTCCTGCCGCATCGGCGTGCTGTCGATCGGCTACGGCGACGGATACCCGCGGCTCCGCAACCAGGGTCACGTGCTCCTGCACGGTCGCCGGGTCCCTCTGGTCGGAGGCGTGACGATGGACGCGTTGATGATCGACCTTGCCTCGGTGCCCGAGGCGCGGATCGGCGACGAGGCGGTGCTGCTCGGAACTGAGGGAAGCGACTGCATCCTCGTCCAGGAACTCGCCCGCCTGAGCAACACGGTCACCTACGATGTGTTGGCCGGCCTGCGCGGACGCCTCCCGCGCGTATATCGCGGGGGCGCCTCGACCTGACCGACCGGCTCACGAGCCCGGTCCGGGACCATCGGGGGTCACCGGGACTCACCGGGGCTCACCGCATCGTCACTTCATCTCCACCCAGGCGCTCGCCGCGGAGGTCGGGTCGGCCCGTTCCTGCAGCGAGGCCAGGATCACCCGGGCTTGCCGCGTGGCCTTGCCCGAGAACCATTCCTTGCCGTTGGCCACCACCCGCACCGGGCGGTCGAGGTCGAGCAACCGGTCCGAGAGGCGCAGGCGCAGGCTCGGCGGCACATCGCCCTCGAGCACGATCTCCTGCCCCTGGAGGCGGGCCGTGATCTTGGCGCGATCGCCGATGGGCACCTCGGCCGGCACCTGCAGCCAATAGAAACGGCGATGCACCACGTCGTCCTGCTGCCAGACGATCTTGTCGGGCCAGGCATTGCGGACGAAGCCGGCCATCCAGGGAACCCCCTCGGCGTCCTTGCGGTTCATCCAGTGGCCCAGGCCTTCGTAGATCTTCACCCGGTGGACGTAGCCACCGGCATCCTCGCGGGCGAGCCGATCCAGTTCGGCGCCCCGTTCGGCCGCGATGCGGTTGCGATTGTAGGCCGCGTCGTTGCCTCCCATGAAGATGGCGAAGGGCAGGTTCCGGAGCCCCAGGAGCGACGCCTCGTTGGGATGGCCGGCCATCATGGAAGCCGCGGCGAACCGGTCGGCCATGCGCGGAGCCAACTGCCAGACCCCGTCGCCGCCAGCCGAGTAGCCCATCAGGTACACCCGGTCCGGGCTGACGCCCCGAACCGCGACATAGTCGTCGATGAGGCGCTGGAACATCGGGTCGATATGGCCCTCATGCCAGAGGTTCCAGGTGTCGGTGGGAGCCCGCGGCGCGACGTAGAACCCCTCAGCGGGTTCGTAGAGGCGGATCTGGTTCTGCCACTGCTGGTCGTTCACCTGCTTCGGGGCCCCGCCGCCACCGTGCATGGAGATCCACAGGCTGCGCTGCCCGGCCGGCGCCTTGCCGAATTCCTTCTCGAGCCAGCGGAGGGTCTTGCCCTCGAACGCCAGCTCCTTCTTCTCGAGTTCCGGGGTCCGCTCGGCCACCAGCTCGGCCATGCGGTCGGCCGCGACCATGGGCAACACCCGCTCGGCGTCAGCCTTGGACAGAGCCCGAGACAGCACTTCCGTATCCGACGATCGGCGGTTGGCCGGCAGATCGAGCCACTCGCGCAGGGCATCGACCGTGGCCGACGCCGGGGTCAACTCGGCCCAGCGGGCATCGACCGTGGAGTCTCCCTTCGCCAGCGGGCCGAAGGGCATTTCGCGCACTTCGGTACCCACCGTGAAGCGGAGCCATCCCTGAGCTCCCGGGGCCAGGCTGAAGCGGGGCATGTCGTTCAGGTCGGCCGTGCCCGCCTTGGTATCGGCCAGCGCACACGATCTCCGGACGCCGTCGAGCACGCAGACCTTGGCCGAGAGGCGGGTGCCGCCCGAGCGATCCCAGAGACGCACGCCCAGGGCGGCGATCTCGATCGGAGCGGCGTCGGTCTTGGCGTAGCGGGCGGTCACGTTGACGGCGGCAACGTCGGTGCTGTTGCGGGCCCAGACCATCGGGAACGACAAGCCGTCGCGCTTCCACGAGGTGGCGTAAATCGCATGGCGCGGTTCATTGGCCCGGGCCTTGGAGGCGTCGCCCACAAACCAACCCCGGTCCAACCCGGCCGCGTCGTACTCGTCGGCTCCGGCGAAATGCCAGTCGCCATCCCAAATTTCCACCCAGGTGTGGTTGCCCCGCTCGTTGGTCCACATCGGGGTGCCCACGGCGCGGGCCGGGATGCCCACCGACCGGCAAGCCTCGACCAGGATGATGGAGAGACCGGTGCAGGTGGCTTTGCCCAGGGCCTTGGATTCCTTGAGGCTTTGATTGGGCCGCTTGCGTCCGGTGTTGTAGTGGACGTTCACCCGTTTGAAGAGCTGGCGGTTCAAAGCCTGCGCCGCCTCGCTGGCGGTACGGGCGTCCTTCACGAGGTCGCGCGACATCGCCATCAGCTCGGCCCGCCACGGGTCCCTGGGCTCGTCGAAGACCGCGTACGGCAGCACATCGTTCAGGAACAGGGCCTCGGGCACCTGAGCGGCCCAGGGGAACTCCTTCCGCGCCCGGAAGGCCAGGTCGAGGTTCTCGCGGAGAAACTCGTCGCCGAGCTCCTTCCGATCGGCTTCGGTCATGTGTTCGGCCAAGAACCGGGCCGCTGTTTCGCCGGCGGCCCCGTGGAGGTCCCGGGCGGATCGAATGAACTCGGGGATCGACGCCGCCAGGGCAGACCACCCCAGCGCGAAGCACAGCGACAGGACACGAATCGAAGGCATTGGGCGACCCTGCACCAACTCGGGGGGCCGGGTCAAAGAGCCTCCGCCGATCCGGAGCCGTCGGATGGAACGACACTTGAGCCAGGAACGAGGGTGGTTTCGCCAAGGAAGCGCTGAACTTTCTTCTGGCCTGACTTTCGGCACGGGTTCCATCGTCGGAAAAGCCGTGGAACACCGTCGAAGGACCCCATCAGGACCCCTCAGGGGGTGGATCGCCTTGGCCGCACCGATTCTGGGCCTCGGCCTCGTCTCACTGGCCGCCTCCGCGAAGGGCGGCCCCGACTTCACCACCGAGGTCCGGCCGATCCTCTCCCAGCACTGCTTCAAGTGTCACGGTCCCGATGAACCGACGCGCAAAGGGGGCCTGCGTCTCGACGTCCGCGAATCGGCCCTGAAGGCCGCCAAGTCGGGATCGGTGGCCCTGGTCCCGGGCAAGCCCGCCGCGAGCGAACTGGTGAACCGGATCCATTCGAAGGATCCCGACGAGGTCATGCCTCCGCCAAGCACCCGGCAGACCCTCACCGAGGCCGAGAAGAAGACCCTCGAAGCTTGGATCGCCGCCGGTGCCGAATACGTCCCGCACTGGGCCTTCCAACGCCCGCGAGCGGTCACTCCGCCCGAGGTAGGCCATTCCTCCTGGCCGAAGAATGCCATCGATCGGTTCGTGCTCCAGCGGATGGCGCAGCGGGGCCTCTCCCCCTCCGAGACGGCCGATCCCCACACGCTGGCCCGGCGCGTGTCGCTCGATCTGATCGGACTGCCCCCCACGCCGGCCGAGGTCGAGGAGTTCCTGAAGGACCCCAGCGACGCCGGCTATGAACGCTGGGTGGACCGACTGCTGGCCTCTCCCCGCTACGGCGAACGCTGGGCCCGGCGCTGGATGGACCTCGCCCGGTACGCCGACACCAACGGCTACGAAAAAGACCGCAACCGCAGCATCTGGCCCTGGCGCGACTGGGTGATCCGCGCCCTCAACGCCGACATGCCCTTCGACCGGTTCACCGTGGAGCAACTGGCGGGTGACCTGCTCCCCAACCCCACCCTGGACCAGCTCATCGCCACGGGATTCCACCGGAACACGATGCTCAATGAGGAGGGCGGCATCGATCCGCTGGAGTTCCGTTTCCATGCGATGACCGACCGGGTGGCCACCACCGGCACCACGTGGCTGGGCCTGACTGTCGGCTGCGCCCAGTGCCACACGCACAAATACGACCCGATCCAGCATCGCGAGTACTACCAGTTGATGGCCTTCCTGAACAACGCCGACGAGCCCGATCTGGATCTTCCGGAGCCCACCGACGAGGCCCGTCATCAGGCTCGACTGGCCGAGGCCGAGGCGCTGGTCGCGGGTCTGGCCGACCAGTTTCCCATCGAAGAGACCGTGTGGTCCACCCCGACTCTGGCCGAGGCCCGCTCCCAACGGGGCTCGCCGGTGCGCCTGCTCGACGATCAGTCGGCGCTCTTCACGGGAGCCGCCCCGGACACCGACACGCTCACCCTGGTGGTCACCACGAAGGAAACGCACATCGACCGGCTCCGACTGGACACCCTGCTCGATGAGGCCTTGCCCAAGAAGGGCCCCGGTCGCGTGGCCCATGGCAACTTCGTGCTGAGCGAGTTGCGGGTGACGGCCGCGCCCCTGGACGCGCCCGACCAGAAGCGCAAGGTAGCCCTCGCCCACGCCCAGGCCGATGTGGAGCAGTCGGGATTTCCGGCGGCCCAGGCCATCGACGACCAGCTCCAGACCGGCTGGGCCGTGGATGTCGGCGGCGATCGGCTCAACCGGGAACACCACCTCGTGGTCCGCTTCCAGAACGAGGTCTCGTTCACGGCGGGCACTCGCTTTGAAATCACCCTCGAACACCAGCAGGCGGCCCAGCACCTGATCGGACGACCCCGGATCCGTCTGGGCCGTCCGTCTCCCGATCCACGCCCCGTGGCCGAGCGGCGCAAAGCCGCCGCCGAGGCCGCCTTCCAACGGTGGCTGCAGCAGGCCCGTGAGACGGCGGTCCGTTGGACTCCCCTGCGTCCGACCGCGGCGACCTCCAATCTGCCGCTGTTGACCAGCCAGCCCGACGACTCGGTGCTCGCCAGCGGCGACATCAGCAAGAGCGACACCTATCGGCTGACCTTCAAGGCGCCTCCGGAACCGATCACCGCCGTGCGTCTCGAGGCGCTGCCCGACCCGAGCCTGCCCAGGCACGGCCCGGGCATGGCCTACTATGAGGGACCGAAGGGCGATTTCTTCCTCGGTGAACTGAACCTCAACGCGGGCGGCCAACCGGTGCGTTGGAAATCGGCCTCACACAGCTACGGCAAGAATGCCTTCGGTGCCGAAGCCACCGCGACGCTGGCCATCGATCAGGACCCCCAGACCGGATGGTCCACCGCGGGTCGCGAGGGGCAGCGCCACGAAGCGGTCTTCATTCCGGAAACCCCGATCGCCGGCGGATCCGAACTCGACCTGAGCCTTCTCTTCGGTCGGCACTACGCCTGTTCGCTCGGGCGCTTCCGGGTCTCGGTCACCTCCCGGTCGGGCGGGGCCACGGCGCGGGATTTGCCGAACGACCTCGAACCCTTGCTCATGGTTCCCGAGGCCGCCCTGGCCTCCGGACTAAGGGATCGCCTCCGTCGCCACTTCCTCCTGACCACCCCGGAATTGGCCGAGACCCAGAAGCGCATCGCCCAGTTGCGCCAGCGTCCCGCGGCCAAGACCACACTGGTCCTGCGGGAGCGTCCCACCGACAACCCCCGACCCACCTTCCTGCACCGGCGGGGTGAATTCCTGCAACCGGCCGAACGGGTCGAGCCCGGCGTGATCGCGGCGATCGCCCCCTTCCCGGCCGACCTGCCCAAGAACCGTCTGGGCCTGGCCCGCTGGCTGGTGTCCTCCAACCATCCGCTCACGGCGCGCGTCACGGTCAATCGGCAATGGCAGGCCTTCTTCGGCAAGGGGTTGGTGAAGACCACCGAAGACTTCGGTTATCAGGGTGAGAGCCCCAGCCACCCGGAACTGCTCGATTGGTTGGCCGTCGATTTCATGCGGAACGGATGGTCTCTCAAGCGACTCCACCGGCAGATCGTCCTCAGCGCCACCTACCGGCAGTCGTCGCGGATCCGGCCCGAGCACCTCGAACGGGACTCGGAAAATCGATGGCTCTCTCGGGGCCCCTCGGTCCGGTTGGAGGCCGAAATCATCCGGGATTCGGCGCTCCGGGCCAGTGGCCTCCTGTCGGACACCATGGGCGGTCCGGGCGTCTATCCACCACAGCCCTCCGGGGTGACCGAGGTCGCCTATGGCGGTGCGGCCTGGCCCACGAGCCTGGGGCAGGACCGCTACCGGCGCAGTCTCTACACCTTCACCAAACGCACGGCGCCCTTTGCCATGTTCAACACCTTCGATGCCCCGACCGGGGAGTCGTGCCTGGCCCGACGCGACACTTCGAACACGCCCTTGCAGGCGCTCACGCTGCTCAACGACATCTTCTTCATCGAAGTCTCGCAGGCCATGGGCCGCGACCTGGCCCGGCAGACCGGCACCGTGTCCGAGCGCATTCGGACGGCCTTTCAACGCTGCCTCACCCGCCCCCCGACCGCGGTGGAACTCCAGGCGCTGGAATCGTTCTGGAACAGCCAACGGGCGCGCTTCCGGGCCAAGGAACTCGACGCGGCCGCCGTGGCCGGACCCGGCGAAGTCTCCGGAGAAACCCCGCTCGAAGAACGCGCGGCCTGGTCGGCCCTGTCGCGGGCGCTGCTGAACCTCGACGAACTGATCACCAAGGGCTGAACCCGTTCCCACCATGAATCCCTTCGAACTTTCCCCGAACCACGTCAGCCGACGGCACTTCCTCCGCGACTGCGGGGTCGGCCTGGGCAAGATCGCCCTGGCCGGCCTGCTGACCGACCGCCTGGGGCATCGTCTCTCGGCGGCCACCCTGGCGGGTTCTCCGTCGCTGGCCCCGAGATCCCCGCAATTCCAGGGCACGGCCAAACGGGTGATCCACCTCTTCATGGGCGGCGCCCCGAGCCAGTTGGAACTCTTCGATTCCAAACCCGAGCTGGCCAAACTGGAGGGACGTCCCCTGCCCCCGTCGGTCATCGGGGGTCAGCGCTATGCCTTCATCCGGCCCGATGCGGCCGTGATGGGCCCCCGCTTCAAGTTCGCCCGCCACGGCCAATCGGGCACCGAGATCTCCGAGGTCTTGCCGCATCTGGCCAAAATCGTGGACGACATCTGCCTGGTCCGCTCGGTGCGCACCGACCAATTCAACCACGCCCCGGCCCAGATCTTCTTCAACACCGGTTTCTCGCAACCCGGACGCCCCAGCCTCGGTTCCTGGGTGCTCTATGGTCTCGGGTCCGAATCCCAAAACCTCCCCGCCTTCGTGGTCATGAGCACCGGAGGCGGCCTCAGCGGCGGGGCTGCGCTCTGGTCCAGCGGGTTCCTACCCACCGTCCACACCGGCGTCCGCCTGCGCAATCAGGGCCCACCCATCCTGAACGTGGACAACCCCTCGGGTATCGATGCCCGCCTGCAGCGCGACACGCTCGACCTCGTCGCAGACCTGAACCGCCAACGCCTCGGCGTGGTGGGCGACCCGGAGATCGCCACCCGCATCGCCTCGTACGAGATGGCCTTCCGGCTCCAGACCTCGGCCCCGGAACTCATGGACTTGCGGAGCGAGTCGCCGGAGACCCTCAAGATGTACGGGTGCGATCCCGACAAGCCGTCCTTCGCGCGGGCCTGCCTGCTGGCCCGACGAATGATCGAGCGTGGGGTCCGGTTCGTGAACCTGTACCACGAGGGCTGGGACGCCCATTCCGATGTGGTGGGCAACGTGCGAGGCAACGCGGCGACCACCGATCAGGCCAGCGCCGCGCTGGTGCTCGACCTGAAACAACGCGGCTTGCTCGACGACACCCTGGTGATCTGGGGCGGTGAATTCGGACGCACCCCGATGGTGGAGTCCAACCCGGCCCTCGGTCGCAGCCAGGGGCGCGATCACCACCCTCAGGCCTACAGTCTCTGGATGGCGGGCGGCGGCATCCGCGGCGGCATGACCTACGGCGCCACCGACGAGCTGGGCTTCCACGTGGTGGAGAACCCGGTGCACGTGCACGACCTCCAAGCCACCATCCTGCACTGCCTGGGCTTCGACCACGAACGACTCACCTACCATCACGCCGGGCGGGACTTCCGCCTCACCGACGTGCACGGCCAGGTGGTGCGCCCCATCCTGGCCTAGGTCCAGAGCCCGATTCCCACGGCCAAAAACAGTCTCCTCGGATCAAGGGCCTAACGGAACACCGCCGGTTCGGCCCCCAGCGTGCCCACCAGTTCGGTCAACCGGGCGTCGGACCGGCTCCGCTCGAGCATCACGCGGGCATACGCCCTGCGCTCGTGGAGCCCCAAGCGCTCCGCCTCGCGCGAGTATTCGGGCCGCCCGAGCATCCGCTCCAGGTAGGTCGCAAGGGTGTTCCAGTGCCGCACCTCCAACTCGCGACGCACCTCGAGCCGGGTCCGATACCAGGGGCTGGCCAAGACGCTGTCGCGGGAGAAGAGCGTCCGGAACGCGGCGTCTTCCAGACGCAGTCCTTCGTACACGCCGTCGCGCATGATGTGGAGCAGCGCCTTGAGCGGCGGAACGGCCTGCTCGACGGACCCGTCGTCGAAATAATGCTGGGCCACCCGACGGTGGGTCGCGGCGATGTTGTCCACCGAATCGGCGTACTGCGCGGCATCCTGCTTCTCGGGGCGCAACATGCTTTCGACCAAGACGGCATGGGGATGGTTGAACACCCGCCCCAGGAAGTCGTTCATGAACTTCGGCGTGACACGCCACCCCAGACGACTGGCCGGAACCGTGCGCCCCTCGTGGGTGAAATCCGTGACCCGCTCGAGATAGCCGTTGGCGATGAGGAAGGCCGGATCGCGTTCGGCGACGCCCATCCGGCACCAGACTTCGGGAACCAGCAGGCTCACGTCGTGATCCACGCGGGTCTTGGGTCCGAGATATCCGGCACTGGTGAGGAATACCGGATTCTCGGAAACGGCCAGGCTCACGAATGCGGCGTTGAGATCGTAGATCGGAGGCAGGGCGTTGAACGGGCTCTTGGTCAGCGCTCCTTCACTGCCGGCGCCGGTCGTGGAGGGCGATTTGCCGGTCATGCTGGAGATGAACTCCATGAACGCCTCGGGCAATTCCATGTGATGGATCGGCCCGTAGCAGGCCAGCGGGCGCACCCCCGGCTCGGCGGGATTGTTCCGGCGACCGGCCAAGACCGCATGCACCGGTGTGTGAATCGGACGGTCCAGCGGCAGGCGGCGGGCCAACCGGGCCGACATGTCGGTGAGATGGCGCCCCAGATCGTCCAAGAGATCGGGCCGGATCTGGAGGTACCGCGGATTCTTGGACGGCTTTCCGTCCACCAGACGCGGGTGGGAGGTGATGACGATCCACTCCGGCGATCCATCCCCGGGTTCCGAGGCGGCGGCCGCCTCGATCAGGCTCCGCATGGGCGCGGTGTACTGATTCAGGGCGATGGCATCGTCGACGATGTCGCGGGCCTGCTGGCGCGAGATGGGCTCGTAGTTGCTGAAGAAGCAGCCACCGCCGGCAAAGTCGGCCTCGGAGGCCTTGTCGTACCCGCGATGGATGGCGTCGTCGGGGCGCTGGAACAGCCGGAACTCGGTGTTCTCCACGAACTTGAGCGACGGATGGACGCTCTGCGGATCCAACCCCTGCAACTGGGTACGGGGAACCGTGACACTGGCGGTGATGTCGTCCTCCATCTGCAGCTTGAAGGCCGGGATGTAGTCTTTGCGGAGGCCGAAGGTGCGCCAGGCGCCATCGTCATCATACCCCACTCGCAGAAACTGGGTGACCAGGCGCTTGCGCCCCAATCGCAATTCGTTGGCGGGGGTGCCGTTGATCACATCGACACTGAAACGGGAACGCCAATCGTCGCCCCACGAGGGCTGCCAGAAGCGCTTCACGACCAGGACGAGTTCGCGGATATGCGGCGGAACCGATCCGATCCAGACATTGTGCTCGTCGCAGAAATCGTCGCTGGGCGTCAGCAGCTTGATGACCGAACCCAGAGTGCGCCGCGGGCTGAGAATGGGCCGCTGATCCTGACCGTTGCGGGCCGGATTGCGGAATCGCTGCGAAAAATCGCGGGCCAGCACCTCGGCGACCCGGTCGAAATCCTGAACCAGATCGGCGACGAAGACCGAGCCGAAGAGGATCGCGTCGGTGATCGGCTTGGAGATCTCGCTCTTGCCGCCGCCGGAGACCGTGCAGGGCTTGTGGCAGAGCGTGCCCTCGGGACGGGTTCCGACCAGTCGCCAGGCACGTCCCGACATCGCGGGCGGCTCCAGATGCACCCGGAACCCGCTGGGCAGCAGGTAGTGATGGTCGCGCCGCAACCGGATGGATCGGGTCTTGCCGGCGTCATCCCAACGAACCGTGAGCGACTCGATGTCGAAACGGGCGTTCTCGGGCACGTAGATCACCTTCGAGAAACGCTTGTCCACCGCATACCCTTCGGGCTTCAGGTCCACGGCGCCGGGGATGAGACGGGCCACCTCGGAGAAGGTGTAGGGAAAGTCGGCGCGGTGCTGTTGGGCATCGTATTCGCTGCCGAGATCATGACGGGCGAAGACCAGCGCTCCGCCGGCGTGCTCTTCTTCCACCGCCCCGAAGAGGTTGGCGGCGAAGCTGATCTGGGTTTTGACCTCCTTCTTGCAGTAGCCGAAGTAGTTGTCGGAGATGAGCGTGACGATCACCCCGGACGAGTCGCGGGCGGTCAGCTTGAAGGCATTGCCCTCGTTGTAGAGTTCGCGGGGGTCCGACCAGCACATGCCGTCACGGCGCTGGCGTTCGGTGGCCTCGTCGCGATGGGGCAGGCCCACTTCCTTCTTGGTGAGCCCGTTGAGATGCGGGGCCAAAATGACGCAGCCGGTATGACCACTCCAGTGCTCGGCATCGAGGGCCGCGTCGTTCTCGGGCAATAGCGGGTCTCCGGCGTTGCCGAAGATGCTTTCGACGAAGTCGAGGTTGGCCACGAGCGATCCCGGCACAAAGAACCGGATCTCCATGCTCTTGCGGGGTGTCACGCCGGCCACCTCGGGGCAGATCACCGGACGGATGAGCAGCGACACCATGCACGCGGCCGGTTTTGCGCCCGACGAGGTGAACGGCAGACGCATCAAGTCTTCGGGCGGCTGGAGCGCCCGGGCCAGCAGGTCGGCGAAAACGGCCTTGGGGACGCCTTTCTTGTCGTCGGGGATGGGCAGGCCCCCTTCGGTGACATGGAAAATGCCGGCCGTGGTCCGACGGTCCGATTTGGGATTGTGCAGGATGCCGTTGCGCAACCGGTAGCTGCGCAGCATCGGCGAGGCCACCTCGTCCTGGTCCGGAGGCAGCGACAGCACTCGCGCCAGGCCATACTGATCGAGGACGAAGCTGTTCCGCGGCAACTCCCGGGGGACGGCCGTGTCGGAGAGGTAGTCGTGAAGGAAGTTGTTGATTCGCCGGTCCACCGGGCTGGCGTAGCGCGAGAGCAGACGGTCCTTTTCGCGGCCATGCGCGATGAACGATTCCAGCAGCGGATCCAGTGCGGTGATCCCACCGGGCACCGGGACGCCCGTCATGCCCAATTCGGCCAGCTTGAGATTGATGTGCCGATGAAGATCGATGGGGTTCGAGGGAGTCAGTCCAATGGAACGGTTCATGGCCTAAAGGGGGGCGGGTTTGGGGTGTTACGCCTATGGCAACCCTCAACCCGGATCGCCATGGCTTCAAGTCTCGAGAAGCGATCCGTGAACGGTTTTGAAACCGACCTCGGAACCGACCGCGGATGGGGGGCGTCACCGGAAAGCGATGTCAGTCGGATCCTTCGAGGCCGTCCCGGTGCAGACCCGACCCCTCGTCGATCTCCATGAAGTGGGCACTGGCCTCGACCGGATCCAGACTCCAGCGGCGGGCCAGCAGGGGCACCCTCTCGGTGTTCTGCTGTTCCGAGGGTCCACCGCAGACGCCCGGTCCTTCGACGGATTCGGCATAGTCGTGGCACACCAGTCCCAACAGGCGTTCATCGAGGGTGTGTTCGCCCTGGTTCCAGAGCGTCTCTCCGGCCCAGGCATAGGCCCGGATCACCTGGCCGTCTCTCAGGTCGGCCCAAGCGTGATGATTGAGCACCCGATCGGCGGCGAAAAATTGAACGTCACCGATGGCGCGGCTGAGGTGGGTGAGAAAGCGGTGCAACCGATCAATGTCGGAGGCGGGATCGGGTATGGCCGCTCCGATGACCAGAGTCCAACCGCGCCACGGCGGCGACACGAACCAGGTCCGCTCACGGGCCCGGATCAGCGCATCGGACCAGGAGGTAGCCTCCTGCTGCGGGGCCGAGAGCAACTGTCGCAGGAAGAGGGTGTTGGAAGTCCGCACAGCCAGCCAGCGATGGGGGATCGGCAGGTGGGGAAAGCCCCTGCGGGATCCGGCCAGGGGCGTCAGGGGATCACCCCATTTCTGGGACAGCCTCAGCACCCTGAGATGGCGGCGGTAGAGGGTGGCGAAGACAATGGCGATGCCGATGACGATCCCGAAGCTGACCAGCAGCCCGACCGCCAAACCATGCATGACCGTGGAATTCATCGCGTCGCCCTCGAACCCGAGTTTCTGCTTCACAGCAAACACTCTGGGGGCCGCTTGGCAAATGACTTCTTGTCACCCGCCCTTCCGTGGGCCTGGCAGCGCCCGTCGAACCGTGCCTCGCTCCGAGGATGAGACGCTTCTTCGGGACTATTTCCGTCGGAGATTCTGAACCGCGACCTGAACCCGCCAACCCGCGGCATCCAGGGCCGATCGGGCGATCTCGGGCGTGGCCCGGGTCAACTCCTGGACGATGCGCACGGCCCGATCCCTCAGCTTCACATTGGAGGGATTGAGGTCGATCATCAGGTTCTCCTCCACCTTGCCGAGTCGGACCATGGTCAAAGTGGTGAGGATGTTGAGCACCAGTTTGGTGGCGGTTCCGGCCTTGAGGCGGGTGGAACCGGTGAGGACCTCCGGACCGACATCGATGGCGAGGACGACCCCCGGCTTGGAACCCCGGGCGAACTTCAGATGCGGGTTGAAGCACAGCAGCGCGGTGTGGGCTCCGACGTCTCGGGCTGCGGCCAGCGCGCCCCACACATACGGAGTCCTGCCGGACGCGGCGATGCCGACCACGAGATCCTTCGAGCAAACCCGGCGCATCCGCAGGGCCTCGCGCCCCGCCCCGGCGTCGTCTTCGGCTCCCTCCACCGAGGTTTGCAGGGCCTTGTCGCCCCCGGCCATGATGCCCTGGACCCACTCGGGCGGCGTGCGGAAGGTGGGCGGACACTCGCTGGCATCCAGGACGCCGAGTCGGCCGCTGGTGCCCGCGCCGACATAGAGAATGCGCCCACCGTCCCGGAGAGCGGCCTCGGCCAGACGGATCAACCGGGCCAACGCGGCCCGGTGCCGCCCGATGGCGACCGGCACCTGGGCGTCTTCGGACAACATCAATGCGATAGCCCGGTCGAGCGGCATCCGATCGAGGTGGCGCGAACGTGGATTGCGCTGCTCGGTCGGTGACACCCCCGTGGCCTCGGGCCGCGGCACGGTCGGAGTGATCGGGGCCGGAGGCGGGGTGACGTTCGCGAGTGGGTTGCCCCCGCCCGCCAAGAGCGCCTGTTCGGCCAGGACCACGGCACCCCAGGCCGATTCGCGATGGAGGCTCCGGATCCGGGCCTGCGGTCGGGAGCCTCGGAGGATCTGCTCGATCCGGGGCAACCACGCGAGTTGGCGCAGGAAGACGCTGCCGGCCAGCACGAACTCCACCGCACCCCGACCCGATCGATCGAGGCGATCGGCACACACGAGGGCCAACTCCAGCAGTTCGCCCAGACAGCGCTCGATCACCCGCTGAGCCCCTTGATCACCCCGGGCCGCCGCAGCGAAGACCTCCGGGGCGAGGGCGGCCACCTCGCGCTTGGAGACCGACTGCATCCAACCCACCCAGGCCTCGGGATCCTCGAGGCCCGACGCCTTGAGCAAACAGCGTCCCAGAGCTCCGAGTCGGCCGGAGTGTTCCAACTGGCGGATGGCCTCACGCAATCCGCCGTAGCCGATGGCGTAACCACTGCCCTGATCGCCCAACTGATGTCCCCACCCGCCGGCCTTGGCCGTGACTCCGCGGCGGTTCCGGCCGAAGCAGCAGGAGCCGGTGCCACTGAGAACGATGACCCGGGCCGCCACCGGATCGGTGCCATCCAGGGACGCCGCCTCCAACGCACTGACCAGATCGTGGTCGACCCGAATCGCCACCCCGGGCCAGACGCGGGCCACGCAGCGGCTCAGACGCTGGCGATCCTCCTCGGTACGAACACCGGCCATGCCGATGCCGATGGCGACCGGCTCGGGCAATTGCGATCGGATCGCCGCAAAATGGTGTTCGAGATCCGCATCCGAGATCAGGCGCAGATTGGCCGCACCGGACTCGATGCGGGCCAAAGGGGTTCTCTGACCCACTCCGGCCGCCAGGGCCACGGTGCGCGTGCCCCCGCATTCGATGCCGATCACCACCGTCGAGTCCTTGGCCGTCATGCCTGGAATTGGACGACCGCCCAGCCCCGGACAAAAGCCCAAAGCGTCGGGGCCCGTCCCCCGGATCCGGAATCACCGGCCGTTCCGGGTTGGCAATCGGGCCTTCCCGGAACAGCTTGGGCCCATGAAGAAGTCCGCGCGTGAACTGCCCATGTCCCGACCGCCCCTGGAGCGGATGATGCGCATCCATACGGCCATCGCCTCGGGCAAGTATCCGAACGCGTCGTTCCTGAGCCGCGAATTCGAGGTGAGCACCAAGACCATCCAGCGGGACATCGACTTCATGCGCGACCGGATGGGTCTGCCCATCGACTACAGCGCGCAGCGCTACGGGTTCTACTACACCGAACCGGTGGACGCATTCCCCACCCTCCAGATCACCGAGGGCGAACTCTTCGCGCTGGTCGTCGCCGAGAAGGCCCTCCAGCAATACCGCGGAACCCCGTTCGAGAAGCGCCTGCTCACCGCCTTCAAGAAACTGGAGCGCTCGCTGCCCGACACGGTGTCGCTCAACCTGGCCGAATGGACCCAGACCATTTCCTTCCGCACCACGGCCGAGCCGAACGTGGATCTCGGGATCATCGATCGGTTGGCCCAGGCCGCCGCGGCGGGCCAGACCCTGAAGCTCACCTACCGCAAGCCCGGAGCCTCCACCGAAGAGCGCACGGTCGATCCCTACCACATCGGCAATGTGAACGGCGACTGGTACCTCTTCGCCCACGACCACCTGCGCAAGGCCATACGGACCTTCGTTCCGTCACGGATCGCCCAGGCTGAACCCACCGGGAAGACCTTCCAGCGCCCGGCCAAGTTCGCCCTCGAACGCCATCTCAGCGACAGCTTCGGGGTGTATTCCCGGAGCGGTGATTTCGAGGTCCGCGTCCGCTTCACGCGGGCCGTGGCCGACTACATCCGCGAAAAGCGCTGGCATCCGTCGCAGACTCTGGTGGAACAACCCGACCAGGGGGTGGAATTGCACCTCAGGCTGGGAAGCCTCGAGGAGATCAGTCGATGGATCCTCGGCTGGGGAGCCCAGGCCACCGTGCTCCACCCCCCCGAATTGGTGACACTGATCCGCACCACAGCGACCGAGTTGGTGAAGAACTACCCGCAAGCCTGAGGCTCCGCAAAGGACGTAGAGGGCCCCGTCGGAACCGTCACGACTTCGGGACGCGCGAGGCTTCCTTGGCCGCATCGGCCGCCCGCCACAAGTACCAGGCGGCCGTGGTCCGATGCGGACGCCACCGCTCGCCGAAGGCCAACAATGCGCGGGGCTTGGGCTGGGCCTCATGCCCGTAGGTCACGCGAAACCCCTCCCGGACACCGAAATCGTCGATCGGCAGCACGTCCGGTCGGCCGAGCTTGAAGATCAGCAGCATCTCCACGGTCCAGCGCCCCACCCCGCGGCACGCGCTCAGACGCTCGATGATCTCCTCATCGGGGAGGGCCCGGATCTTCCGTGAGGTCGGCACGGTGCCATCGAGGGCCTTGGCGGCGATATCGCGGAGGGCCGCCACTTTGGAGCCGGAAAATCCGCAGGATCGCAGGTCGGCATCGGTCACCGCATCGAGGTCTTCGGGCCGGGGAAAGCGGCGCCCGGGGAACCGCGTCAGAAACCGCCCCAGGATGGTTTCGGCGGCCTTGCCATGGAGTTGTTGATGCGCCACGGCCCGCACCAGGGATTCGAACGGGGTGCGCTGAGGCTCCGGCTCCAGAGTGCAGGCACCGATCTTCCGGATCAGCCGACCCATCACGGGATCGGCTTCGGCCAGGCATCGCAGAGCTTCCGAGGTCATGGCTTCAACGGCATCACGGGGGGATCAGGGATTCCGGTTCAGTCGCCGGACTTCGTTGGAGATCGCGGCCACCTTCTCCGGATCACGCAGTTCGCGGGCGAACTGCAGTTGGCGGATGCGCAACTCCTGCACATCGACATCCGGAGGTGAACCGACGATGAGCCGTTCGAGACAACGGTAGGCCTCGGCCGGTTGCGCGATGACCCGGTGCGCTTCGACGCTGTCCGAGAGCAGGCGTCGCCGCTGCATCGGAGTGGCATTGGTCAGACTCAGGGCGATCTCGTACCACTCCAAGGCCTTGCGGACCCGAATGCCCGACCAGTACAGGCGCCCGATCTTCTCGGCCACGACGGCATGCCGGGTGGCCCAGCGTTGCCCCTCCAGTTGATCGCGCACCGCGTCCGCGGGACGTCCGGCCATCAGCTGGAGATTCGCATTGCGGACCAGCGCGTAGGCCGTCGCCGGATCATCGGCCGCATCCAAGCTCTGGCCGTATTCGTTCAGCGGACGACCGAAGGGCCGGTAGAGGGGATCGCCAACGACCACCGTCTGCCACGAGAGCACCGGACGGGCCGCGGTGGAGGCCTCGCCATAGGTCATCCCGACATAGCCCCAGCGCTCCAGCAGCATCGCGGGATTGGGGGTGAACTCCAGGTAGGGCTCGGCCACACAGCCAAGGGTCGCGGTGACCCCCCGGGCCAGAAGCGGTCCCACCCAGTTTTCCGACGACGACCTCAGGTTGGCCGCGCTGAAGGAATGGAGATGGTAGGCGAAGGCTCCGGGCATGAATTCCACGTTCGCCCGGTAGAACGGGCCGGTGACCCCGCTGTCGTACCAACCCACGTAAAGGGCCACCTGACTCAGAGGGTATCCGACTCCGAGGGTCGCCGGCTGGTGGTCCACAAAGGTTTCGAAACCCAGCCGTTTGGCGGCCGTGGCGGCATTGGTGATCATCCAGTCACCCCACCGATAGGGGCCGTTGGTGATGGCCCTGAGGTCGATGTAGGCGTGTCCCCAGAGGCCGCGAGCCTCGGCCTCGAGCGCCTTGTCGACCAGACCGCGGGCGATCTCGGGCGTCGGTCCATCCAGCCGGGTCACCAGGAAGACCCCATTGGTCGGATGCAGGCGCACCCCATTCGTCGCGCCGACGACCGGATTGGGCGCCACACCGATCGGATCGTCGAAACCCAGGCGGGGCAACAGCGCCAATTCGTCGTCGACCGAGGCGTCGTTGCGCTGGAGGTGGGGCGGGATGCCATTGGTGCTGCTGCGCATCGACGGATCCTGCGGGATGTACCACGGCACCCCATGACACAGGAGCAGGTAGCGGATCGACGAACGGGTCAGGCGCACGCGATCACCCGCCGGACCCGGGCGCCCGGAACCCCGCGGCCGAGGCTCGGCGACCCACTCGGCCAATCCCCGGGACATCAGATGGCGGCGCACGGGTTCCTGGATCCCGGAGACATACTCGGCCCGTGAGAGGGCCCCCTTCTCAGGGAGTGGAAGTCCCAGGAGTTGCGAGTCGGGCACCGCGCGTCGACGGGCGTAATGGCGCGCGACCGCCTCCGAATCGGGCGACCGGGAATTGTAGATCACCAAGACCTCGTCACCGGCAGCCAGCGCTTCCCGAAGGCCGAGGACCGCCCAGCACCCGAGGAGAAGGAGAATCCTCAGCCACCCGAGACGGTTCGTGCGAGAGGTCGGGAGCATGCGGCTTCAACCCGCTTTCGGCGTCACCACCCGCGAGCCGAGCCGCTCCCGGACATGCCCCATGAAGACGGCGAACGTCTCGTCCGGCGTCTGACCGGTGTTGTTGATGCGGATGGAATCGAGAGCCGGGATCAGCGCGCCCTTCTTACGGTGGATGTCCATGCTGTCGCGCCAAGCGCCATCGGTCGACCCGCCTCGATCGGCGATGCGTCGCTGCCGTTCGGCGGCGTCGGCCTCAAGGAAGAATTTCACCGGAGCCAGAGGGAACACCTCGGTTCCGATGTCGCGCCCCTCCATGACCAGGGGGCCGAGCGCCGCACAATCCCGCTGCCGGGCCACCATCCAGTCGCGCACCTTGCCGATCTGAGCGACGACCGGAACGGCCTTCTCGACGACATCGGTGCGGATCTCGGTGGCCGGAAAATAGCCATCCACATGGATCCAGGCCTGACCCTCGATCACGCGCAGCTCCCACTTCCAGTTCCGCAACTGACGGATGACCGCCTTCTCGTCGGCCTCGGTCATGGGCTTCTCAAGGCGGATGCCGCGCTGTAGGCAATACCAGGCCAGGGTCCGGTACATGGCCCCGGAGTCCACGTAGATGTACCCCAGTTCGCGGGCCATCCTGCGGGAGAGCGTGCCCTTGCCGGAGGCGCTCGGACCATCGACGGCGATCACCTGGGGCAGCTTGAGTGTCTTGGCCTTCATTCAGCGTTGAGTTCGTTCTGGGGGAGCACACGACCGGTGGCGGCATCGAGGATGATCGCCCCGAGACCGAACGGGGGCGCCCCGGCCAGTTTCCGGAAGAAATTCGGGAAGGTCTTGCGCACGCACCGCGGATTGCGCAGGCGAATGCCGGGGATCTTCAGCCCCAGCATGGCGAAGCACATGGCCATGCGGTGATCGTCGTAGGTTTCGATCTCCGCCCCATGGAGAATCGACGGTCGGATCAACAGACTGTCGCCCGACTCGGCCACACTCGCGCCGCACCGGGTCAATTCGGTGCGCAACGCCTCGACCCGTTCGCACTCCTGCACCCGCAACCGGCCGAGATCGGTGAACCGCACCGGATGGTCTTCGAGCGGCGCCAGTGTGATGGCCGTCATGATGCTGTCTCCCAGATCGCGCTCGCGGGAGACCTCGGAGGGCAGATCCAGGAAATCAGGGTACCGCGCATCGATCTGCCATCCGGAGTTGGGCCAACGGGCCACCTCGACGCGGTTCTTGCCGAAGAGGCGTGAGGCTCCCCAGAAATAGCTGCCACTCGAAGCGTCGGGCTCCACGCGGAACTCCCCGCCCGCATGCGGGAACACTTCGATCAAGCGGCGGGTCATCTCGACGTAGGGCAATTCGTCGGGATTGGCATCGGCCACGCCCACTTCCCAACCGGCCACCCGACCGGGCAGCAGCAGGGCCGAAGCGAATTGCGAACTCTCGGCCACGCTGACCTGACAACTTCCGGCCCGGGGACCCGAGCCATGGATCACCGCCGGCAGACGGTCTCCGGGAGCGTCGACCCTGTATCCCAAGGACCGGAGGGCCTGCAGCAGGGCCGCCTGGGGGCGCTGGTGCATGCGCGGCACTCCCGACAACCGGTAGCACCCCTGGCCCAGGCAAACCATGGCCGCCAGAAACCGGGCGGCCGTGCCCGCATTGCCCACATGCAACTCCAGGGGGGCCGCTTCGGTGCCGGCCCGGGGAATGCGCCCGCCTTGACCCTGCACTTGGATGACCCGATTGGCCTCCTCGGCCAGATCCGGAGCCACACCGACAGCGAAGCCCATCTGGCGCAGGCATTCGGTCATCACCTGCGTGTCCTCACTCCAGAGGGCTCCGGTCAGTGTGACCGTGCCCGACGACAAGGCCGCCAGGATGAGGGCGCGATTGGTGATGCTCTTGGATCCCGGCACCGTGATCGACACGAAGGCGGGAGGCGGCGGAGGAACGATCTCAATGAGGTCGGGCAGCGGCATCGGATCAGGCGTTTTTTTTGGACTCGGAATCAGGATAGCGGAGATCTCTCCGGGTTTTGGCCTGACGGAAAAAATCCTCGATGGACTTGGCCTCGCCCGCATCCAGGGCCAGCCGGAATTCGGAGAGGTCTTCGATGAAGACCCCCAGCACCCGCGACAGGTGACGCCGGTTGGCCAGGGCGATGTCACGCCACAATTCCGGGGAACCCGAAGCGATGCGGGTCGTGTCGCGAAAGCCTCCCGCACACAAGTCGGCCTGCTCCTTGGGGTGGACCGGACTCAGGACGTAATTGGCCAACTCCGCGGCGACCACGTGGGGCAGATGGCTGGACCGGGCCACCAGGTCGTCGTGCAGCACCGGATTCATCTGAAGGACCCGGGAACCCACCGCCTCCCACAGCGAGCGGATCGTGAGCACGGCGTCCGGATCGGAGGCGGCGGTCGGCGTCACGACACAGACGGCTCCATCGAACAACTCGGCGCGTGCATGGGCCGGACCGCTTTTTTCGGCCCCCGCCATCGGATGGCTGCCCACGAAGCGCACCCCCGCGGCCTGGGCCATCGGCTCGATCTCGGCCACCAGGTCGGATTTCACGCTGCCCACATCGGTCACCAGGCAGCCCGGCGTCAGATGTCGGGACATCTCTTGGAACAGCTCGGGCATCTGGCCGACCGGAGAACACAAGACCACCAGATCGGCCTCGGTCACCGCCTCGACCAGGCTTCGGGAACAGCGGTCGACCACCCCCAGAGCCAGGCATTCGGCCACCGATGAGGCACGCCGGACGAAGCCCTGGACTTCATCCGCCAAGCCTCTGCGCCGGAGCGCCAGACCCAGCGAACCGCCCAGCAGGCCCACGCCCACCAACGTCACCTTTCGGAAATGCACACGCCCAACCTACCGAAGCCGGGAGGCGCGAGGGAAGCATTGAACCGCGGACCCACCGGCTGCGACGACTCGTCTCCGGCTCGCCCCTCCCTGCCTGCCACGAGGTGCCTCCGTAATCCGGGAGGAGGACCGGCGCCACCCGAATCGCACCGTCCGAACCCCCTCAGACGATCTCCATCGGGCACGGGGGAACCGACTCCAGGAAGGCCTTGCCGTAGCGCTTGGTGAGAACCCGATTGTCGAGAATCACCACAATCCCGGTGTCGGTCTTCGTGCGGATCAGGCGCCCCACCCCCTGCCGGAACTTGAGGATCGCCTCCGGCAGGCTGAAATCGCCGAAGGCGTTGCCTCCCTCCGCCTCGATCCGCTCGATCCGGGCTTCCACCAACGGGTGATCGGGCACCGCGAAGGGCAGGCGGGTGATGATGACATTGCTCAGGGCCTCGCCCGGCACATCGACCCCCTGCCAGAAACTGTCGGTGCCGAAGAGCACCGAATCGCGGTTCTCGCGAAATTTCTCCAGCATGGTCGACCGGGGCATCCCGGTGTTCTGCACATAGCATTCGACTCCCAGACGCGCGAAGAACGACTCCATGCGCCCGGCCACCTGGAGCATCAGGCGATGGCTGGTGAACAACACGAAAGCCTTGCCATGGGTGCGCGTGATGAAGTGCTCGATCCAGTGGACCAAGGCGTCTTCGTAGCCGGCGTCCCGCGGATCGGGCATCTTGCCGGCCACGAAGAGCGTCATCTGGCGGCGGTAGTCGAAGGGCGACCCCACCTGAAGTCCCTGAGCCTCTTCGCCCCCCACCCTTCCGGCCACATATCGGAGGGCCGGAATGGCACCGGCCCGCTGGAGGAACGATCCCGGCGCAGGCATGCCCCCCATCGCCGCCCTCGGAGACGGCTGGGGTGCGCCTGGCGTCGCCGAAGGCCCAGCCGTGCCCAAGGTGGCGCTGGTGAGGATCACCGAAGTTCCGGACTCGAAGAGCCGTTGGCGCAGGAACTCGGACACCTCGACCGGGGCCGCGTTCAGCGAGAGGTTCTTCTGGGTCTTGCCGGTGCGCTCCACCCAATAGACATGGTCGTCGGCGGTCTGGCTCAGGAACGTGGACACGGCCATCTTGAGATCGGCCAGACGCCGATTGCATTCCATGAGTTCCTCACCCGTCTCCTTGTCTTCGGAGGTCTGGATGAGTTCATGGATCTGCTCCCGCAAGCGTTGCAGCGGCAAAGTCAGGCTGTCCTGGACGAGGTCGGGTCTGCGGATCCGCAATTCCTTCCAGGCTCGGGCCGGAGCTTCGGCCGATACGGTCCGCTCCGATTCGGCCGGGGTCGCCGACCGGGCCAATTCCTGGCACGAATCCTCCACCCGCACGAAGAAGTCGTCGGTTTCCTTGAGCACATCGGCCACCAATCGCACGTTGGAGGCCGACCGCAGGGTGGAGAGCAGCCCTTTTTCGGTCCGCGGGTTCCACAGCCGTTGCAAGGCATAGCGCACCTGCCCACTGCTCACGCTGACGCCGATGTGACGGGCGGCGACCGATTCCACCGTGTGGGCCTCATCGAAGATCACGAAGTCGTTCTTGAAGAGGACGCCTCCCTCGGGATCGGCCTCCACCCCGTTGAGCAGGGTGAAAAACAACGTGTGGTTGAGGACGAGCACATCGGCCCCGAGGATCTTCTGACGGGCCCGCTGGAAGAAACACACCGGACCCATCTTGGCCTGATCACTCTGGAAACCGCATTTCTTGGGCGTGCACAATCCCCGCTCCGAACACACGTGCTCCCAGACCTTGGGATCGGGCTCGATCGAGAAGTCGCTCAAGGAACCATCCTGGGTGGTGCGACTCCACTCTTCGATCCGGCGCAACTCGGCCGCCTCGGGCGACGTGAACAACGAATCACTCTGCTGCAGGGCTTTGCGCAGGCGTCGCGTGCACAGGTAGTTCGACCGTCCCTTGAGCATCGCGAAGCTGAACTCGGCCGGCAGCACTTGCTTGAGCACCGGAAGATCCTTCTCCACCAACTGCTCCTGCAGGTTGATGGTGTGGGTCGAGATCACGGCCTTCTTCTTGCGGGCCACCGCGAACAGGATCGCCGGTATGAGGTAGGCGAAGCTCTTTCCCACGCCGGTGCCCGCCTCGACCAGCAGGTGACGGCGATCCTGGAGGGCAGCCGCCACGGCCACGGCCATCTGCTGTTGCTCCGGGCGGTACTCGAAGTTGCTGGCCCGGGACAACAGCCCGCTCTCGGAGAAGATCTGACGGACCGGCTCCACCAGATCGGTGGGTTCCTGCCCTGCAGAGGTGTCGACGAGCGAAATCACCGGCAGACGCTACGACCCGCCCCCCGTTTGAGGAAGGAAGCTTTGCGCATCAATCGGGCATCGAGACCGCCACCGGGGTCTTGGCCTCATCGGCACCGGCCTGGAAGTCCTGGGCATTGAAGGCATGGACCAGGGTGCGCATGAACCGCTCGTTCTCCTGTTCCAACATTTCCAACTCGATGGTCACGCCCTTGATGTCGGCTCTCCTCAACTGGGTTTCGACCCGGGTGATGGCCACCGAAAGCCGCTCATCGCCCACCATCTGGATCGATCCGCTCAAGGCGTTGACCCGGATGGTCGCCGCCTGCCAGCGATCACGACTGATGGAGGAGCGCACGAAGGTGATCGACTCGCTGATGGCCCGCGAGAAGCCCGCCGACAATTCGAAGTAGGCCTTGTCGTCCAGGCAAAGCCGTTGCTGAGCCTTGAAGAGGGTCGACTCCTTGCTGCTGACCTCCTTGAGCGCGGCCTCGATGGCATCGTTCAGATCCTTGCGCTCGAGGGGCTTTCGGAGGAAGCGGTTGACCTTGAGGGTCGCGGCCTTGGTGACGTTGTCCTTGAAGGCATTGGCCGAGATCATCACCACCGGGGTGTTTGAAAAACGCGGCAGGTCGCGCAATCGGGTCACGAACTCCAAACCGTCCATGTTGGGCATCAGCACGTCGCAGATGATGATGTCGGGATAGGGCGGTTTCTCCATCAGACGCAGTGCCGCCTGGCCATCTTCGGCCTCCGAAAGCGTGATCTTGAGATCTTTGGGCAGCAGGGCGCGGATGAGCCGCCGGCTGGTGAGGTCGTCTTCGACCAACAGGATCCGCGTCGAATTGTCGCCCCCGTGGGCCTCCATGATCTCTTCGACCTGAGGTCGGGCCAGTTTGCGCCCCAGCGTATCGAGCATGGATTGCACGCCGTCGACCTCCTCCTTCGACAAGGTCAGCCCCACCTCCAATTGAGACCCTCCGGTCAGAGTGGTGGTCACCCGCTCACCAGCTTTGTCGATGACCGACCTCAACCCGTCGATGATGCCGGTGGGTTTCGGGCCCTCTTCGACCGCGGCCGCCGACTCGAGCTCACGCACCCGCTGCTCCAGCGAGACCGCACGATCTTGAAGCCGTTCGTTCTGAGTCTCGAGGATCTTGGTCTTCTCCTCGGCCGTGGCCAGGGCTTTGGAGGCCTCCTCCAGCGCCTTGACCTGGGCCTCGGCGGCATCGCCAGAAGGATTTTTCTCAAACTCGATCAACGCCGATCGGGCCAGCGAACCCAAGGCGATCTGAACCGGAATGGCGACCAGTGCGATCCACAGGCTCGAATATTTGCCAACCCCTTCGCCCAGCATCCACCGGACCGAGACGGCAAGCAGTGGGACTGCAGCCGCAGTGACGGTGAGGGTGAGAATCCGGGTGTGGACGGTTTTGATCTGCATGGTTCGGCAAGCCTGGAAGGCGCAGGAGCCGTGCAAAGGGGAACTCCCTGCACCCGAACCCGGCCTCGGAAGGATATCGCCGTTTGACTGAAAAACTTTAGGCCCGAAGACCCAACCCCCCTCCTGCCGTCCTGCCCCACGGGATCCCGGAACGGAATCACGGGGCTCAACCCTGCGATTGGGAAACCGGGGTCGCGGTTCCCGCAGAGGGTTCAGCCAGAAGCCTCCAGCGAAGGGGCCAACTGGCTGGTAGAACTCCCTGATTCACCCACATCTGGCAGCGGGGCCACATCAGGGCCGCAGTGAGCGACCCCACCATCAAGCCCGCCCCGACATCCGATGCGCGGTGGGCTCCCAAGTGGAACCGGGACCACGCCACGGCCACGGCATAGGTCGCACCGATCCAGCCGGCACGACGTCGCCAACCGAAGGCCATCAGGCCAAACCCGGCCGCGATGGAGGCGTGCCCCGAAGGAAAGGCCCCGTAGGCATGCTTCCCGATGATCCAATGCCCGTCCTTCCTGGGGCCGAACCACCCCTGCTCCACGCCCACCTCGGGTCGGGTCCTCCCGATCACCGAGCGCAGCGTCGTGCCGATGATTCCGGCCACCAGACCGGCCAACAAACAGACCATCAAAGCCCGGGCTGCCCGCCTATGTCCCTGTCGGACGAGCCCGAACACGGCCAATCCGACCGCAGGAATCAACAGGCCTCCGTTGGCCGAACCGCTCAGGATGTGGGCCCAAGCCTGCATGGCATCGGAGGCCATGAAGGCCCGCTGCGCCCGAAGCCAGTCGTCGCCCCACAAAAGAACTCCCAACAGGACCGATCCCATGAGAGCCCACCAACCCCATCCGCCGGGCAACGAACCACCGCCGCGCGTCCCGGTGACCGGTCCGGTCACTGGCGGTGGGCTGCTGAGCGAGGCCGTGGTGCGCTTGGAAAGCACCCCGTTATGATAAGCCAGAGCGTTTGCCGTCAAAACGAAACAAACAGGAAAAACCTTCAACCGTCGCCTTGCCAGAACCCCTCACCCTCGGACCCGAAGCACCTCTCGGCCTGGCCGGAGGCAGGCCGCGATCGTTGGCTTTCCGAAACCGCCGCGATTTGTCAGCGTCGGCCTCGATGGAAGGGGCGAACAGGGATACGAAGACACACGACCGGCAGCCCGTTTGGGCTTGGGCCGTCTTCCTGTCGGTCTCGCTGGCCTTGTTCGCGGCCGGCATCGGATGGCTGCCCCTGATGGACCGCGACGAACCCCGATTCGCCGAGGCTTCCCGCGAAATGCTCGAATCGGGCGACTGGGTCGTCCCGCACCTCAACGGACAATACCGCTTCGACAAACCCCCGTTGATCTACTGGCTCCAGGCCGGCTGCATCGTTCTGTTCGGACCGTCCGAACTGGCCGTGCGCCTGCCGTCGGTGCTGTGTGCGACGCTCACCGGGCTTCTCATCGCGCTGTGGGGGCGGCGACTGGCCGGAGATCGGGCCGGTTTGATGGCCGGAATCGTCTGGGTCACCTGCCCTCAGGCCTTCGTCCATGCCCATCTCGCCGTCGCCGACATGGCGATGGTCCTGGGATTCACCCTCACCAGTTGGGCCGGATGGGAGGTGCATCAGGCCGGACTCCAGGGCAAATCCGCCACCCGGTGGATCTGGACCTTCTTCGCCTCGCTGGCCCTGGGCTTTCTGGCCAAGGGGCCGGTGGCCGGGTTGGCGGCGCTGCCGGCCATCCTCCTGGCCTGTGGCAGACTCGCTTCCCCGAACGAAACTCCCAGCCTGTGGCGACGACCCCGGATCTGGTGGGCCGGCAGTCTGGGGGCCCTCGGTCTGGTGGCGATCTGGGGCCTCCCGGCCTTGTGGACGACCCGGGGCGACTACTTCGAGGTGGGCATCGGCAAGCATGTCGTGGCCCGATCGGTCGGAGTCCTCGAGGGGCACGGTCTCAAAGGGCTGAGGGGCTACCTCGGAAGCCTGCCCTTCTACGCCCTGACCTTGCTGGTGGGATTTCTTCCCTGGTCGCCCTGGTTGGTGAAGTCGCTCTGGCGACTCCGCTCGAGTGGTCCCAGGCCCACCCTCGACCGGTACCTCGCCGCCGGCATCGCCGGCGTCTTCGTGGTCTTCACGCTCATCCGCACCAAGCTCCCGCACTACACCCTGCCGGCCTTCCCGCTGATCGCCCTCTGGCTCGGCAAGACCCTCGCCGGCGATCCGCTGGCCCCCCGAGTCTTCCGGCGATGCGCCCTCGGTTCCGCTCTGGTCCTGCTGCTGGTGTCCCTGCCCGGCCTGGGCTGGTTCGGCGGCCAGTTGCCCGTGCCCCGACTCGCCGCCGCCTGCAGACCCTGGATCACCCCGGCGACCGAGGTGGCCACCCTCGAATTCCAGGAACCCAGCCTCTACTGGTACCTCCGCCCGACTGGCGGCCCTTGGATTCAGCACCTCGAATCGGAGCTCCAGGCCTACGAATTCCTCGCGAAGCCCGGTTCCCGAGTGTGTGTCCTGCCCCAAGGTGAGGTCTTCCAGCGGCTGAGTGCCCGATTCCCCGACCTCAAGACCCTTGGCGCTCAGGGTTTCAATCCCGCCAACGGGAAGCGGGTCGAATTGAGGGCTCTGGTCCGGGTGAACCCCTGAATTTTGCTGAGCGGACACTTGAAGGGGGAGCCCTTCCCGGTCGATGGTTCCTCCATGTTCCGCAGACTCGTCCTCGCCGGTGCGCTGCTGCTTGTCCCGGTCGCCTCCCAGGCCGATGCCGCCAGCGACGCGGCCCAACGCCTCGACACCCTGTCCAAACTGGTGCAAGACCCCCACCCGCGGGTGCGTCTGGAGGCTCTTCGAGCCCTTGCCAAGATCCCCGGAGCCCGGTCGGCCGAACTGGCCCTGGGTGTGTTGGACCAGACCATGGATCCGACCCTCGACTACGCCCTGTGGCTCACGATCAATGAACTCTCCGAGCCCTGGATCGCCGCGCTCGAATCGGGCACCTGGAAATCCGAAGGGCGCGAAAAGCAACTCGCCTTCGCCCTCAAGGCCATCCGTCCGGAACAGGCCAGTCGGGTCCTCGGCCGGGTGATCGGTGGGCGTCTGCCGCGCGACGGTTCAGGCCCGTGGATCGAACTCATCGGTCAGGCCGGCGGCGCCCGGGAGCTCGGTGCGCTGCTGCAGCAAGCCGTGTCGGGCGGATTCGATGAGGCGGCCACCGCCCGCGCCCTGGCCGCGCTCGGCGAGGCCGCCCGGAACCGGAAGGCCCGTCCGGAAGGCGACCCCAAGGGCATCCTGCCCCTGCTGCAATCGCCCCAGGAATCGGTGCGGGCCGCCGCGCTGCGGTTGTCGGGCGACTGGAAGACCGCTCTGCCGCCCGAGTCGCTGGTGAGCCTGGCCTCGGATGCCTCCGAATCGGTCCGGGCCGCCGCCTTCGAAGTGTTGCGCCTCCAGGGTGCCGGCAGCCTGCCCCTGCTGAAGCGACTTTCCGAGAGCACGGATCCCGCAACCCGCCGTCGCGCGGCCCTCACCTGGGCGGCTCTCGACCTGAACGGGGCCGGCCCGGCGCTGGTGGGCATCGTCCAGGGTCTGGATCAGGAGCAGGCCGCCCAAGATTTCTGGCGGTCGCTGCTGGCGATCAAGGGTTCTGGCAAAGGGCTGGCCCCCCTGCTGCCCGCAACAGGCATTCCGCAGGCCGCGGCCCGGACGGGCATGCGGGTGGCCCGTGAAGGCGGGCGCAACGACATGGAGCTGGTGCTCGCCCTCGCCCAGGGAGCCGGGTTGTCGGCCGACACTCAGGCCTTCACCGGTCAACTCATCCGCGAGATGGCCTCCAAGGCGGCCGCCTCGGGCGATCCCCACCGGGGCGAACTGATTTACCGGCGTTCCGAACTGGCCTGCACCACTTGCCACGCCATCGGCGGCGCCGGCGGACGGGTGGGGCCCGACATGACCTCCATCGGAGCCAGCGCGCAGCCCGATTACCTCGTGGAATCGCTGCTGATGCCCAATGCCAAGATCAAGGAGGGCTACCATGGCGTGGTGGTCGAGACCAAGGATGGCCAGACCCTGTCCGGAACCGTCGTCCGCGAATCGGCCAGCGAGCTGGTGCTCCGCGGCACGGCCAATCAGGAGATCGTCCTGGCCAAGTCGAACCTCGAATCCCGCAATCAGGCCTCCGCGTCCTTGATGCCCGCCGGCCTGCTCGACTCCCTCAACGAGACCGAGCAACTCGATCTGGTGGCCTTCCTCTCCCGACTGGGCAAACCCGGTGAGTTCGATGCCAGCAAGGGAGGCGTGGCCCGCAAGTGGCGCCTGGCCAATGTCGTCCACACCGACCAGCAGAACGGCCAGTCCGACTGGATGTGGAAGACCCCGCTGCAGAACAAGCGCTGGACCGAGGTGCTCTCCCGGGTCAACGGCGACCTGACCCGCACCCTCATGGAGACCGCGACCCGGGCCAACATGTGGTCGTCGAAGATCGCCGTGCTGGCGTTGACCGAGGTGCAACTGGCTCAGCCGGGCACCGTCCGTTTCCAACTCACCGCGGCCAAGGGCACCGAGCTTTGGGTCGACGGGGCCAAGGTGGACGGTCCGGTCGCCCTCGGTGCCGGCACCCATCGCGTCCTCGTGCGCATCGACCCCAATCACATCCCCGACAAGATCCGCCTCGAGACTTCCGACGCATCGTTCGTGCTGAATTGAGCGACGGGGCCCCGCCCCAACAACCCCGCCCCAATACCCCCCAAAAAAACCCGCGTCGACAACCCGCCCCGCTCAATCACGGCTCATGCCGCGGTGGCGGAAGGCCTTCACGGCATCGACGATCGCCCGGTCGTCATCGCCCCGGTCGCGGACCAGTTCCAGGAATCCGGGCAGGGTCATGCCCATGCGCCGCAAGAAGGGGCGGTCTCCGCCGCAGCCGTACATGAGGTCGGGAGGCATCTCGCCGCGCAGCTTGAGCCGCGCCTTCACGATCAACCGCGGCAACCACGCGATGCCGTCCACGGCATCGGTCTTGGACGGCAAGTCCGACATCGGCACCACCGTTCCGGTCCATTGGCCCCGCATGGGCCCCAAGAACCAGGCGCGACGGAGGCGCTGCACCTCCAAGACGGTCCCGAAATCGGGTTCACCACAGTCTTCCGCGTCTTCGATGAAGTCGTAGAGCTCCTGCACCGTGCAACCACTCTCCCGCAAGAAGGCCGTGTCCGCCGGATCACACAAGGTGGCCACCGAGCAGCGGCCCGCCCGGAACGACGCCAGAGCCCGGTCGTAGACCGCGCGAAACTGGGCATCCCACCCGTCGGTATCCGGATCTTCTTCCAAGAACCGCCGGGCCTCGGGAACCTGATCGGCGGGCACCTTCACCTGGATGCCCCCGGTGACCATCGAATACCCCTCGACACTGAGTGCGGCCTCGACTCCATGCACGAAGGGAGTGAACCCCGCCGACTCCAACCGGGCGGCCGTGAGATCCGCATCCGCCGGAGAAAACACCCGTGAGATCGTGACGAGTTCCATGCCGTGAACCTCCGAGTGGGGATCCCGGATGTCAATGGGGTTGAACCCGCCCCGGGCACGAATCGGGCCCGCGATTCACCTCGCGCAGGATGCCTTACCGGAAAGGCCCACGGCCCGGATAACCGGTGGTGTTGGTGAGCGGTTCCACCCGCTTGGGCTTCCAGAACAGTCCGTTGCGGGCCAAGTTGCTCGACACCGTGGCGAAGTGCCCCACCGTCGCGCCCAATTCCGCCTGAAGCTTGGGGTCTTTGAGCATCGAACCCACGGCCCCGCGCCCCGCCTGCAAATCCTGGGCGATGTCACGCACGGCCACCGACGCATCCCGAAACCCACCCACCGCCTCACGCAGGGCGGCCTCGTTGGTCGCCACCAGGGTATCGGCCCGGACCAGCAGTGAATCGGCCCGGGAGGCCAAGGCCCCGACCTGCCCCGCCAGCGGGGTCAAGGTGGCTGAAAACGCCTGAAGATTGCTGACCGTCGCCGCCACGGCAGGCTTCTCGGACGACACCAACGATTCCACCTCGACCAGCGTGCGATCCAGGCGTTCGGACGTCCGACGCAAATTGGCCAGCGTGTTGGTGACATCCTTGAGCGTCGAAGCCGACAGGATCATGCGATCCACGCGCTCCACGACCTGATCCAAGCGGGTCATGAGGCCCACGGCGCTCCGGGCGGCCTCTTGCAGGTTGAACGGGTCCACCGCGATGACCTCGGCCCCGTCTTGGAGCGGCGGTGCGGCATTCCGGGTCGGAATGATCGCGACGAACTGGTCGCCCAGGAATCCGCTCTGCTCGATCTCGAAGCGGGCATCGCCGTGGATGGTCACCGGCTTCTCGATGCGACACAGGATCGCCACCCGCCGACCGTCGGCCGAGAGCGAGATATCCTGCACCGAACCGATGCGCACGCCCGACATGTTGACCGGTGCGCCCACGGCCAACCCGCCCACGTTGCCGGCCGAGATCAGGATCGTGCGGCCCGACCGCCAGAAGGAGGCTCCCTTGCTGAAATGAATGAGCAGGGCGGCGATCAGCACCAGGCCGATCAAGACAAACAGGCCCACCTGGGCCGCTGGGGTTTTTCGTTCCATGGACTCGCTCAATTGGGTTTCTGGGGCGTTGAGATGCCGTTGACGAAACGGTGGATGACGGGATCGGCCGATTCGAGAATCTCGGCCGTGGGCCCCTCGGAATAGATCCGGCCCTCATGGAGCATGAGGATGCGGTTGCTGATGGTCCGGGCGCTTTTCATGTCGTGGGTCACGGCGATGCTGGTGACGTGCAGCGTCTCCCACACCCGTCGGATCAATCGGTCGATGTTGTCGGCGGCGATCGGATCCAACCCCGTCGTGGGTTCGTCGTAGAGCACGATCTCCGGCCGGTACACGATCGCCCGGGCCAGGCCGACCCGCTTGCGCATGCCGCCCGACAGTTCGCTGGGCATCTTGTGACCGATCCCCGGCAGTTCCACCATCTCCAAAGCCTCGGCCACCCGACGCCGGATCTCGGCCTCCGATTCGAGCCCCTGGCGGCGCAGCACGAAGCCGACGTTCTCTTCGACGGTCAGCGAATCGAACAAGGCCGCCATCTGGAAGAGCATCCCGTATTTGCGCCGGACCCGCAGCAGGTTGCGCTCATCCATGGCCGTGATGTCTTCGCCATCGACGCGCACCGTGCCCGAATCGGGCTGAAGCAGGCCGATGAGGTGCTTGAGCAGGATGCTCTTGCCGCCGCCGCTGCGCCCGATGATGACCACCGCCTCACCGCGCTGGATGTCGAGGGAGACCCCACGCAGCACCTGCTGGGTGCCGAAGGTCTTGGAGACGTTGCGAACCTCGATCACGACGTGGGCTCAGGGGTTGAAGACTCGGGCCAAAAACAGGGTGAGGAAGAAATTGGTGATGAGGATGCTGATGCTCGCCGCCACCACCGCCTCGGTCGTGGCCCGCCCCACCCCTTCGGCCCCCCCCTGACAATTCAAACCCTTGTAGCAACTGACCACCGCGATGATCGCCCCGAAGACCACCGACTTGATCAGACCGGTCAGGACATCGGTCGGGTCGGTGTACCGGGTCATGTTGACGAGGTAGTAGGCGCTGTCGATGCCCAGCAGGTGAACCCCGACAAGCCAACTGGAGACGATGCCCACCACCACCGATTCGGCGGTCAACAGCGGAGCCGACGCCAGCAGCGCCAGGAACCGCGGCACCACCAGGGTATCCACCGGATGGGCGGCCAGGGCCCGGAGCGCGTCGATCTGCTCGGTCACCTTCATGGTGCCCAACTCGGCGGTCATGGCGGCCCCGACCCGGCCGGTCAGCATCAACGCCGCCAGCACCGGTCCCAGTTCACTGCTCATCCCGATGCTCACCACCGCCCCGGTCGCGGTGTCCATCTTCACCTTGTGGAACTGCAGGAAGGTCTGGGCGCACAGCACCATGCCCGTGGCCGCTCCGGTGGTGATGACCACGCTCTGACTCTTGACCCCGACGAAGTGCAGCTGGTTGAGGAAATCCTTCCACGAAGGCCTCTCATAGCGCAGCGAACGCACCGACTCCACGAGGAGCTGGAAGATCTCTCCCAGTTGGGTGGTGAAGGCTTGGAACCGTCGATGGATCAGCAGGACCGGCACAGTGGGTTTCGATGTTCGTCAGAGTGGGCCCCGTGTTCCCGGAAACACAACCCTCCCGGGAGACTCTCACCGGGAGGGGGTGTTCACCGAAACGGGGATCGTGCCGCAGCGACTAAGAACTGAGCGCCCCTTCGGCCGCTTCGTTCCGCTGCTTGAAGACCAGCTTGTCGTTGTCGGCGGTGACATTGACCGGTTCTCCATCGATGAGGGTTCCGCGCAAGATCTCCTCGGCCAAGGGGTCTTCGAGATGCTTCTCGATGGCCCGCCGCATGGGGCGTGCCCCGTACTGCGGATCGAAGCCCTTCTCGATGAGGAACTCGCGCGCCTTGTCGTCGAGCACCACAGTGACGTTCTTGCGGCGGATCCGCTCGAGCACCTTGGAGACCTCGAGATCGAGGATGGTGTTGAGCTCGGGCTTGCCCAGCGAGCGGAAGACCACGATGTCGTCCAAGCGGTTGAGGAACTCGGGCCGGAAGAACTTCTTGGCCTCGTCGAGCACCCGGCCCCGCATCGCCTCGTAGCTGGCGTCGTCGCTGGACTTTGCGAAGCCCATGCTGCCCTGCTTGCGCAAGGCCTCGGAACCCACGTTGGAGGTGAGCAGCACGATGGTGTTGCGGAAATCGACCACGCGACCGAGTGAATCGGTCAGTTTACCCTCCTCCAGGATCTGGAGGAGCATGTTGGTCACGTCGGGGTGGGCCTTCTCGATCTCGTCGAAGAGCACCACCGAATAGGGCTGGCGTCGCACCTTCTCGGTCAACTGGCCACCTTCTTCGTAGCCCACATAGCCCGGGGGCGATCCGATCAGACGGCTCACCGTGAACTTCTCCATGTACTCGGACATGTCGAGCTGGATGAGGGCCTGATTGCTGCCGAACATCTGCTCGGCCAACGTGCGGGCCAACAACGTCTTGCCGACGCCCGTGGGCCCCAGCAGGGCGAAGCAACCGATGGGGCGCTTGGGGTCCTTGAGATCGGTACGGGCCCGGCGCAACGCCTTGGCCAGCGCCGCGACCGCGTCTTTCTGGCCGACGACCGATTTGGCCAATTCGTCCTCGATGGCCAGGAGCTTCTGCATCTCGGACTGGCCCATGCGCTTGAGGGGAATGCCCGTCCACTTGGCCACCACCTGAAGAATGTCGTCTTCGGTGACCACCACCCGCTTCTCGTCCTTGGCGCTCTTCCAGTCGGCGAGGGTCTTCTCGAGACGCTCCTTGGCCGACTTCTCCTGATCCCGCAGCTGGGCCGCACCCTCGAAGTCCTGATCCTTGATGGATTGCTCCTTCTTCTGGCGCAGCGACTCGATCTCGACCTCGATGTCCTTGACGTTCGGGGGGCGCTGCATGGCGCCGATGCGGGCCTTGGACCCGGCCTCGTCGAGCACGTCGATGGCCTTGTCGGGCAGGAAGCGGGCCGTGATGTAGCGGTCGGAGAGCTTCACGCAGGCCTCGACGGCGTCGGCCGTGAACTCGGCCTTGTGGTGGTCTTCGTACTTGGACTTCAGACCGGTGAGGATGGCGATGGCGTCGTCCACCGAGGGCGGCTCGACCTTCACGGTCTGGAAGCGCCGCTCCAGCGCGGAGTCCTTCTCGATGTACTTGCGGTACTCGGCCAGCGTCGTGGCGCCCACGATCTGCAGCTCGCCCCGGCTGAGGGCCGGCTTGAAGATGTTGGAGGCATCCATGGTGCCCTCGGCCGAACCGGCACCCACGATGGTGTGCAACTCGTCGATGAACAGGATGACATTCTTGGCCTTCTTGATCTCGTCCATCACGGCCTTGATGCGCTCTTCGAATTGGCCGCGGTATTTGGTGCCCGCCACCATCAGAGCCAAGTCGAGGGTGATCACCCGCTTGGAGGCCAACAGCTCGGGCACGTTGCCCTTGGCGATCTCCTGCGCCAACCCCTCGACGATGGCCGTCTTGCCCACACCGGCCTCACCGAGCAGCACGGGATTGTTCTTGGTGCGCCGGCACAGGATCTGGATCACGCGCTCGATCTCGTTGCTGCGCCCGATGACCGGATCCATGTCGCCCTTCTTGGCGATCTCGGTGAGGTCGCGACCGAACGCCTTCAGGGCCGGAGTCTTCTGGTCCTTGTTCTTGTCACCCCGCGGCGGCGTCTTGCCCGCCTCGACGGTCTCGGGCGAGGGTTCCTTCTCTCCGCCCTCTTCTTCGCCGGCCTGGAACTGCGGATCGAGCTCGCGCAGAATTTCCTGACGGCATTGTTCGATGTCGACCTCGAGGTTGCGCAGCACCTTGGCGGCGACGCCATCGCCCTCGCGCAGCAGCCCCAGCAAGATGTGCTCGGTGCCCACGTAGGTGTGGTTCAGGGCCTTGGCCTCCTTGGCGGCCAGCGCCAGAACCTTCTTCACGCGGGGCGTGTACGGAATGTTGCCACCCGATTTACCCTCGCCACCGCCCCGGACCTCCTTCTCGACCTCCTGACGAACCGTGTCGAGGTCCAACCCCATCTTCTGCAGCACATTGACCGCCACGCCCTGCCCCAGCTTGATCAGCCCCAGCAGCAGGTGCTCGGTGCCGACGAAGTTGTGGTTGAAGCGATCGGCCTCCTTGCGCGCCAGGGCCAGAACCTGCTGGGCGCGGGGAGTGAAGTTGTTGAGGGATTCTTCGCTCATGGTCTCTAGGGTGCCGGCGCAGCGATGCGCCAACTGCGCCTAATCTGGTCACCGAAGCCAAGTCCGTCAAAAGTTCTTCAGGATCACCCCGTGTTTTCAGGCCCGGGGATGCGCCTTGGCGTAGACCGCCTTCAGGCGTTCGACCGTGACATGCGTGTAGACCTCGGTCGTTTTGAGGTTCTTGTGACCGAGCAACTCCTGGACGGCCCGCAGATCGGCCCCGTCTTCGAGCAAGTGGGTCGCGAAACTGTGGCGCAGCTTGTGAGGGGTCAGCCCCGGGTCCAGTCCGGCCACGGCCAGATACCGCTTGAGGCGGCTCTGGATCCGCACCGGGGTGAGCGCCACCCCGCCCCGACCTTGGAAGACCGGATCCGACGGCGTTCGCCCCCCGTTCGCCGCGCTCCAATAGGCCTCCAGCGCGTTCAGAGCCGGTTCACCGAAGGGAACCACCCGCTCCTTGCGCCCTTTGCCGACCACCTGAAGCGTCCGAGCGGCCAGGTCCACTTGTTCGACCCGCAATGTGCACACTTCACTGATCCGGAGGCCCGAGGAGTAGATCAATTCCAGGACCGCCGCATCCCGCAACCACTCGACCGGGTCCGGATCCGGGGCGGAAGCCGAACCATCTTTGACGGCCGACCGCAACCGCCGGAGTTCCTCGAGCGGTGCCTGCAGCAGGCGCTCCATATCGGACACCGGGAGAAAGCGGGGCAACCGCCGTTCCTCCTTGGGCACACGGAGACCGCGCACCGGTTGTTCGCCGACCTCCTTGCGACGCAACAAGTAGCGGTAGAAGGTCCGCAAAGCACTCAACCGGACGCGGACCGAAGCCCGGCCCAACTGCTGTCGCCCCAACCATCGCAGGTATTGCCGGAAGTGATCCCGGGTCAGTCGCCGCCATTCCGGAGCCGCCCCGCCGGAGATGCCCCGATGCCACTGGATGAATTCCTCCAACGCCTGACTGTAATTGCGGACCGTGTAGTCGGAGGCGACCCGCACGGCCCCCAGATCGGCCAAAAAGCCAGAGGCCAACAGGTCCAGTTCAGAAGTCTCCGCCACGCTGCGAGGCTAGGTTTCTTGACCCGATTTCGAAACGCCAAAAAGGCCCCCATTCATACCGGGGAGGTTCTCGGGCGATATCCAGGGTTGTGCCATGGACTGGGCCTTCCCAGGCACACTTCATCCCGCTCCACCCATCCCACTCACGAATAGCGGGCCAAACCGACCACGCCCGCCACGGCCAGCACGCCCCCGACGAGGGAGCGGCGGGTGGGGCGTTCCTGTTCCAACCAATAGGCCAGAGGAATCACGGCCAGAGGCACCATGGCGACCACCGGCAGCACCTGCGACACCGGGTGCCGGGCCAGCGCCCACTGATAACACACCACCCCCAGCGTCGGCCCGGCCAAGGCATTGGCCAGCAACCACCCCCCGCCGTCGGCCAAAGCCGGGCGCAGGGAGACCCGACTGGAACGCAGACGGTCGGCCCCATACCAAAGCCCGCCCACCACCAGACCAGCCAAGGCCCGCTGGAGGGTCACCGTCATGGGGTGCGCCTGCTCTCCAGCAAGCCGGGCCAATTCGAACCCTTGTCGGCTCAAGACAGCCCCACCGGATTGTCCGAGCGCGGCCAACAGTCCGAACCCCACGCCGGATTTCCACTCCACTCCCGCCCAAGCGGTCCCCCGCTGGGGAGCCAACGCCAGAAACACGCCCGATAAGATCATGACCCCCGCCACGAGTTGCACCCCGGTGGGCACCTGCCCGCGCCAAGCCCATTCCAGAAGCGCCCCGATCGGAGCCGCGAGGCATTGGGTCATCAGGGAGGTCAGTCGGGAGCCCAACCGGGGCAGCGCCAGAAAAACCCCGGCATCCCCGAGGCCATAGCCCACCACGCCGCTCCACAGGAACCAGGACAGGGACGGACCGGAGAACCCGGAGCCCAGCATGAGGACAAAGGCCACCAACAGCGAAACAGCCAGGATTTGCCGGAAGAAATTCGCGGTCGCCGGCCCGAACACCCCCACCGAACGACGGGCGCTCACCGATGAAACGGCGAACAGCACCATGGCCAAAAGGGAGGGAATCATGTCGCAGACGGAGGATTCGAACACGGCACCCGAAGACCGCACCCGAAGATCGCGTCCAAAAACCGATCCCGAAGTCGGCGGCGAACTCGGCCACGATCTCGGAGCGCCGACCGATTCAGATCAATTCCTGCGCGGCTGGAATCAACCGTTCCCGCAACCGCTGGACCGCCTGACCCAGATTGCGTTTGCCGAAGAGATGCGTGCCGGCCACGAAGACATTCGCACCGGCCCGCGCACACTCACGGCCGGTGATGTCGTTGATGCCGCCATCGACCTGGATGCGGAACTTGAGCCCCATCTCGCGACGCCAGGCTTCGAGCCGCTGGATTTTGGGGACGCATTCCGCGATGAACGACTGCCCTCCGAATCCAGGATTCACGGTCATCACCAGAACCAGGTCGACCTGCGCCAGATAGGGCTTCACGGCAGCGATGTTGGTCGGCGGATTCACGGCCAACCCCACCTGCTTGCCCATGGAACGAATCCGCCACAGGAGCGGGTTGACCAGATCACCCAACTCCACGTGGATGGTCATGGAATCCGCCCCGGCCTTCACGAACGGCTCGAGCAGGATTTCCGGCTTCGAGCACATCAGGTGGACGTCCACGTGCCGCCGGAACACCTTGCGGATCGACTTGGCCACCTCGGGCCCGAAGGAGATGTTCGGGACGAAGTGCCCGTCCATGATGTCCAGATGCAACCACTCCGCACTCGAGCGCTGGACGCGGGCCGCCTCGTGGGCGAAGCGACCGAAATCCGAGGCCAGCAGCGATGGGGCGATGATCATCGGGATGAAACGGTGGGACAGGTCCTGACTGGGGTCAACGCAGGGGGCGATTTCGGGCCGTGCGGTCTCAGAGTCGGTCGCTCAGAGCAGATCCGCCTCGGTCAGGGTCTTGCGGATTAACTCGCGCGTGGCCGTCGACGACGGCACCAGGGGCAAGCGAACCTCCTCGCCCATCATCCCCTTCAATGCCAACGCGGTCTTGCAGGGCGACGGGTTGGTTTCGATGAACAGGTTCTTGAAGAGCGGGTACAGGCGGGTATGCCACTTCAGCGCCCCCTTGGCATCGCCGGCGGCGAACGCGCGCACCATCTTGGACACCTCGCGCGGGGCCACATTGGAGGCCACGCTGATGACGCCCTGGGCTCCCACACTCATGAACGGCAGCGTCAGAGAATCGTCACCGCTGACGATCTCGAATTTCGGTCCGCAGGCCGCCCGCAACTGGCTGACGCGATCGCAAGACCCGCCCGCCTCCTTGATGCCGACGATGTTCTTGAACTCCGAAGCCAGGCGCTTGACCGTGTCGATGCCGATCTCGATGCCGCAACGCCCCGGGATGCTGTACAGCAGGATGGGCAACCGGGTGGACCGGGCGATAGCCGCAAAGTGCTGATAAACTCCCTCCTGGGTCGGCTTGTTGTAGTACGGAGCCACCTGCAGGGATCCATCGACTCCCAGCTTCTCGGCCTCTTGGGTCAGGAAAATGGCCTCTTGCGTGGAGTTACCCCCCGTGCCCGCCAACACCGGCAACTTGCCGCCCGAAAACTTAACGGCCAACTCGATCACCTTGAGGTGTTCGTCGTAATCGAGTGTCGGCGACTCGCCCGTGGTGCCCATGGGCACGATCCCGTCCACCCCGCCCTTGATCTGGGAGCGGACCAATTTCTCGAAGGCCGCTTCGTCCAATTCTCCATCGCGAAACGGGGTGACCAGTGCCGTGAAAGTGCCAGTAAACATAGCCAAGGCCCTGAAAATGGGGGAAACAGGGGCGTTTTGAAAGGGTGTTTTCGGCCAGCCTGACTCACCTCCCGGTGGGCCGGGCAGGATTCACGCAGGATCGCGCTTCAACAGCCGGCGGCCCCAGTCATCGAAAATCGCGTAGCTCACCGGAGTGACCAGCAGCGTCAGGAGCAGGCAGAGCATCTGCCCGCCGATGATCACCTTGGCCATCGAGGCCCGCCCCGCCGCACCCGGACCAACGCCGAGGGCGATGGGGATCATGGACGCCACCAACAGCAGCGTGGTCATCAGAATGGGGCGCAATCGCACCTGATTGGCCTCGAGAATCGCCTCTTCCCGCGGCACGCCCCGCTCGCGGAGCACCCGGGTGTAGTCGATCTGCATGATGCCGTTCTTCTTCACGATCCCCACCAGCATGAAGAGCCCGAAGATGGCGTAGATGTTGAGCTGCTCGTTGATGAAGACCATCCAAGCGAGCGCGAATGGCAAGGACAACGGCACGGCCAACAAGATCGAGATCGGGTGGATGAAATGCTCGAACTGCGCCGCCAGCACCATGTACATGAACACCACGGCGATCAGGAATGCGGTGGTGAAGTTGGTCAGCGTCTCCCGCAGCTGCTTGGCGCGCCCCACCATCACCACCTGATATTCGGGAGGCAGGTCCATCCGGGCCACCACCCGCTCCACTTCCTGAACCGCCTCGCCCAACGAGTAGGTGCCCAGATTGGCCACCAGGGTCACCCGGCGCTGACGCTGGAAGCGGTCGATCTGGTTCGGGCCCCGGGCCTCTTCGAAACGCACGAAATTGCCCAAGGGCACCATCTCGGGCCGACTGCCTGAACCGGCGCCGGGCCGGGTGCGCACGAACACCTGCTGCAACGCCTCGGCGGTGCCCCGATCGGCGGCATCGGCCCGCAGCCACACATCGTACTGCTCGTCCTTCTCCTTGAACACCCCGACGATCTCTCCGCCGACCAGCGTTTTCAGCGTGGCGGCGATGTCGGTGATGCGCAGGCCGAACTGGCTGGCCTTTTCGCGGTCGATGCGCACCTGCATCTCGGGCTTGCGGTTCGACAAGGTGGTGTCCACGTCGGCCAGACCGGGATTCTGGCGCAAGTCGCTCACCAACGCCTCCGAATAAGCCGTCAAGCGCTCCAGATCGGGGCCCACGAGGTTGAACGACAACTCGGCATTGCGCCCACCCCCACCGCCCAGCGGTGAAATCGCCCCCACCGAGGAACGCACATCGGGATAGCGGGCCATCACCTTGCGGGCCTGGGCCATCGCGTCCAACTGCCCCCACCGCCGCGACTTGCCCCGCAACTGCTCCGTGAGCCCGCCCAACTCCGGCAAGCGGCAATAGATGTTCGCCTGGGTGACATCGCCCTCGCCCTTGCCCACCCTTCCGCTGACCGGGCCCACCGTCACCAGGGTGTCGGTGATCGCCGTCTGGCCCCCGAGGCGGATCGCCTTGAGCTGTGATTCCACTTCGGCGGTCAAGGCGGCCGTCTGATCCAACCCGCTGCCTTCGGGGAGCGTGAGGGTCACCTCGAACTCGCTGGAATCATCCATGGGCATGAAGGTGAATCGACTGGCCTTGAGCAGCGGCCAGATGGAGACCACGCAAGCGAGGCTCAGGGCCATGATCACCCACCGGTGGCGCAGGCTCCATCGCAGCACGTTCAGGTACTGATCACCGATCCACCGCATCCAAGGACCTCCGTGGGCCTTCTTGAGGCGATCGGCCTCGTTGCTCGAGGTCTTCAGGAACCGCGCGGCCAGCATCGGAGTGAGGGTGAAGCTCACGAAGAGAGACACCAGGATGGCGAAAGCCACCGTGACCCCGTAGCTGCTGAAGAACATGCCCGTGCGCCCCTTCATGAAGGCCAGCGGCAGGAAGATCACCACCAGCGACAACGTGGTCGCCAGCACCGCCAGCGCGATCTCGCGAGTTCCGCGGCGGGCGGCCTCCAGCGCTCCGAGCCCCTGCTCTTCCATGATCCGGTAGATGTTCTCCAAGACGACAATGGCATCGTCGATCACGACACCGACCGCGAAGGTCAGCGCCAACATGGTCGAATTGTTGATCGTGTACCCCATCACCCGCATCAGGGCGAAGGTCGCGACGATGGAGGTCGGAATGGCGATGCTGGCGATGACGGTGCTGCGCCAGTCGTGCATGAAGGCGAAGACCGTCAGGGCCACCAGCACCATGCCCAGCACCAGATGGAACGAGATCTCGCCCAGATTGCGCCGGATGAATCGGGACTGATCCCGGATCACCGTCAGCGTCACATCGGGCGGCAACACCGATTTCAACTCATCCATCCGGGCCTTCAGGGCATCGATCAGCCGGACGGCGTTGGACCCGCTCTGCTTGCGGACCACCAGGGTGATGGAGTTGGTGCCGTTCAGGCGGGACAAGGTCCGGGGTTCCTCGATGTCGTCAGTGATCTTGGCCACCTGCCCCAGATAGATCGGCTGGCCGCCGGGGTCGGCGATGATGAGTCGTTCAAAGGACGCCACCGATTCCATGCGCCCGAGCGTCCGGAGCACCCATTCCCGGCCCGATTGTTGCAAGCGACCCCCGGGAATCTCGACATTCTGCTCGGTCAGCGCCTTGCGGACATCAGCGATATCGAGGCCGAACTGGCGCAGCCGGTCGGTATCCACCGCCACCTGTACCGCCCGCACCCGCGCCCCCAACAATTGGATGGCCCCGACATCCTGGACGGTCTCCAGGTTCTCCTTCAGACGCCGATCCACCAGGAAGGTCAGCTCCTTGAGATCCCGGGGCGAACTCACGGCCACCGAAAACACGGGCGTCGCATCGACCTCGAACTTGTCCACGATGGGCGTCTCGGTGCCCGCGGGCAGTCGCGAAAGGATCGAATTGACCTTGTCCCGCACATCCTGGGCGGCCAGATCGCGGTTTCGTTCGAGGAAGAACTGGGCCGTGATCGATGAAACGCCCTCTCGGCTGGAGGAACTCAACTCCTCGATGCCCTCCACCGTGTTGATGATCTCTTCCATCGGCTGGGTGACACCGGTTTCCACCTCCTCGGGCGAAGCGCCGCGCAGGGTGGTGCTCACCGTGATGATGGGCAGCTCGACATTGGGAATCTGTTCCACCCCCAGCTCTTTGAAGGCGAACCAACCCACGACGATCAACAGCAAGTTGAGCATCGTGGCGAATACCGGCCGCCGGATGCAGACATCGGCCAGGCCCACGCCCGGGGTCGAGGCCTGTGCGTCGGAAACCACCCGACCCTGGGGCGCGCTCACGGGCGCACCTCCACGGTCAGACCCTCGGCCAGCTTGCCATGGCCGCTGGTGACCACCGACTCGCCGTCGGAGACCCCCGAAAGGATCTCCATGCGATCACCCAGGATGCGCCCGGTCTTCACCACCCGCGATTGCACGGTGGTGCCGCTCACCACGAACACCCGGGAAATCCCCGACGAAGACAGCACCGCCCCGATCGGAACCACCCGGGTCGGAACCGCGCGCTCGAGGATCAACTCGCCCCGGGCGAAGGTGCCCGCCTTGAGCAGGCGCTCGGCGTTCGGCACCAACGCACCGAAATCGAACATCCGGGTGGTGAGGTTCACCTGGGGGCTGATCAGGAACACCCGTCCCTCGAACCGCTTGCCCGGATGGGCATCGACCGTGAACACCACGGGCAGGTCGCGCACCACCTGCGGCGCGAAGCTCTCCGGAGCCTGGGCGATGAACTTGAGCACACCGTCGTTGACGATGCGGAACAGCGGCGAACCCGGGCGCACGAAATCGCCCGCCGACGCGATCCGATCGGCCACGGCGGCCTCGAACGGGGCGCGGATCCGACTCCGATCGACGTTCAACTGGGCCACGGCCAGGGTCGCCTCGGCCGCCTTGAGCGCGGCGCGGGTCTGGTCGGCCTGGGCCTCGGCGCCATCCAGATCGGCCGGAGCCGCGATGCCGGTCTTGCGGAGGGCCTCTTGTCGGTGGAGCTCCTGTTCGGCCCCGTGCGCCAGCGCCTTTGCCTGCTCGACGCGGGCCTGGGCCTGATGAGCCAGGGCCGTGTAGGAATCGGTGTCGATCCAGGCCAATTCCTGCCCGTCCTTCACCCGGTCGCCAAACTCGGCCAGCGTGCGCTCCACCTTGCCTTCCACCTCGGCCGAAACCAGGGCCGAATCCTTGGCATACAGCGTGCCGACAATGGGCAACGTGCGATCCACCGGCCGCGTGGTCACCACCGCCACCGTGACGGGAACGGCCGCCGGAGACGGCGCGGAACGGTTGCCGGGGACCTCCCGCGAACACCCCGACTCCAGCACCGCGACCAACGCCAACGCGCACAACGTGAAAACGCACTTCATCGGAAAAGCGTGAGCATACCCGGCAATCCGCGCCGGAGGCACCGGAAAACGCCACGGCTGCGCATTTGCCACGCCGGGGGTTCCGGAGGATTCTCAGGCGTGTCGAGTCGTGATCCAAAGACCCAGCTCCAGCAGGTACGGGAAGCCTTGCTGGAACTCCACAAGACCCTCGTGGATTCGGAGCGGGTCGGCTACGAGGCGGCGATGGGCCCGATCCCCTCGCCCAACCACTTCCTCCGTCTCTTGTCCGACGACCCGTGGTTCGCTTGGCTGCACCTGCTGTCGCGCCACATCGTGAGCATCGACGAAGCCCTCGACCGCCGCATCCCCCTCACCTCGGCCGAAACGACCTCCCTGCTGACGGCGACCCGCCGGATGCTTGTCGCCTCCGAAGAGGGCCATGGTTTCCCCCGGAGTTATTTCGAGGCCCTGCAACGCGATCCCGACGTGGTGTTCGCCCACTCCCGGGTCGCCCTGCTGCTGCGTTGAAGGGGCCGCTGCCGCCGCGATTCAACGCGGAGAGTGGAGCCGGGCCCGCACCAGCTCCGGAAGGTATTTGGTCGGCACCGATCCGTGAGAGATCACCGCCTCGTGGTAGCGCCCCAGGTCGAACCGATCGCCCAGTTCGCGTTCGATCTCCTGCCTCAGCCGGTAATGGGCCATCCGGCCCACGAAGTAGGTGCTCAGTTGGGTGCTGGTCTGCTTGGCACGGATGAGCTTCAGGCGAGCTTCGCCCTCAGACTGGAACGCGCCCTTCACCATCAGGTCCATGGCCGCCTCATCGGTCATGCGACTGCAGTGCAACCGGTGGTCGAGGATCGCATTCACCACGGCGCGCAGGTAGAACTTGAGCTGCATCAACCGGACGCGCAGATCCCCGTCGGCGTAGCCCTGATCGAGCATCATCTGCTCGGTGTACACCGCCCACCCCTCGACGAAGGCCCCCGATTGGAGCACGCGCCGAATGGGCGAGGTCGATCGATTGGCGTACTCGAGCTGCACATAGTGCCCCGGATAGGCCTCATGGATCGTGAGGATCTGGAGCATGTGCTGGTTGTACTCCTCCAAAAAGCTGCGCACCCGCTCGGCTCCCCAATCGGCCGGAGGCGGACTGACCGCATAGAAGCTCACGGCCGCCGGATCCAACGGAGGGGCCGATTCCATGTAGGCCAGCGAGTTGCCCCGCTTGAACTCGGGCATCTCGATGACCTGGCACCGGTCGGGCTCGGGCAGGCGCAGAATGTCGCGCTCGCGGATGAAGGTCTTGATGCGATCCACCGAGGCCCGTGCGTCGGTGACCAACGCCTCGGCAGCCCCATGCTCCTGACTGACGGCCTGGATCACCCGCGCCACCAGCAGACGGCGTCCGGCCTCGTCGTCCGGCGGGAGCGCCTGCTTGGGGAAATACCGGCTCCACAACTGACGCGAAATCACCCGCAACTCGCCGTTCACGCGGGCGAATTCGGACTCGGCATCGGCCAAAACCTGATCTGCGGTCACCCCGGCATCGAGCACCCACTCGAGCTTCTGGGCGAAGCGCTTGCGGCCCAATCGCCATTCGCCGGTCGCTCGGGGCATGAGATCGTGTTCGAGGAAGTGCTGATACCGCTTCAACCGGGCCAACACCGGGGCGGCCGCCGCTTGGAGATCGGCCCGTTGCGGGGTTTGGCCGGCCAGCTCCAGGACCTCCGACTCGTAGAACGCGATGGCTCCCTTGTTCTGACGGATCGCCGTCTCGAGGATGGAGCGGGGCGGCCGGCTCAACGTGCGTTCGGCTTCGTCCAGAATCGCCGGGATCTTGCGCATCCGGGCGATGGCATTCCGGATGTTCTCCTCCTTGGGCCGCGTGGATTGGGCCAGCAGCGAATACACGCTGTCGCTCACGTAAGTGCCGTACACCCGGGGATCGTCCTCGAAGGGGCGGGTATTGTCGTTCAACCACAGCGACGCCTCCAGGTCGTGCTTGAAGATCTCGAAATCGATCTGCCCGTCGCGGCTCAGGGACCGATAGTCCACCGCCTTGGGCAGGGCCTTCAGACACGCCTTCGTCTCCGCCACCCAGCGTGCCCGCGAGGCCTTCGAGACATCCTCCAATTGATCATCGAATCGGTGATCCCCCAGAAGCGTCGCCGTGGTCGGCTCCAACCGGAACGAAGTGTCCAAGCGCCGCTGATAAAACGCCCGAAGCGCGGCATCGGCATCGGCCGCCGATCCCGCCAGCGGAACCAGCGCCCATGCGATACCCACCACCCACCGCAACGATGACCACATCATGCGTGCATCAAACCTGATCTCCCGCCCACGCGCCAAGCAGGTTCCCCTCATTCCCGCTTCAACCGAGCCGGACCCAAAAAAAATCGCTTCGTGCATGGAGTCACCCTCTTATTGAGACTCGCATAATAGGGTGACATATTGTGTCGTCGGTGTAAGCTCCGTGC
>VFQT010000348.1_pt1 | contig 69805 bp, 75 predicted proteins | sample 3512381 | NCBI WGS metagenome assembly VFQT01 (sample SAMN10412376, study PRJNA504923) | tailings metagenome | isolation source: Relicate 2 Philex TSF3 active mining site | place: Philippines: Tuba, Benguet | collected 2017-08-29
GGAGACCGTTATGGCGGATTGAATTGACGTCAATACCGATGCCATCGTCGACAACTGCGAGGATTAATTCATCATCAGTTGTCTCTACTGAGACAGAAATGTTGGATGCTTGTCCGTGACGCACCGCATTTGATGCGCCTTCAATACAGACTGACCTCACGTGCTGAATAGTTTTGTCGTCTAATTCAGCAGCATTGATGAATAATTCAAGCTGAGCACCACTTGGAGTCAAGATGGGAATCAGTACATCTTCAAGTTCCAAACGAAGCGACGAAGCGCGTTGGTTCTCAATGTCCAGTATTTCTCGACGAATTTCTGCAATCACATCGGCCAATGCATCAACGGCGAGATTTATTGCCCGAACAACCTCACCATGCGCTTTTCGACTCACCGATGACAAGGCCAGAGAAGTTGCATAGAGATTTTGAATGACATTGTCGTGAAGATTTCGCGCGATTCGCTCCCGTTCAACAGCCATTGCACGTTTACGCGATGCAATCGCGAGTAGCGACTTCTGATCTCCAATCAGACGCCGTAGCGCAAGTACTTCCGACACCTTTGAACTAACTTCAATCACTAAATCACTGATACGAAGCCAGTGAATCCACACCCCTTCTTCATCGCCCTGGTAACGCAGCACCGCAAGTAAGCGTGGATTTAACTCGAGAATTTGTAGAGACCGACCGGTTTCCCATGCCGTAGCAATATGAGCAAGAGCAATATGTGGGTCAATGTATTTCTCGCTTATTTTTTGACCCGCTTGCACGTCATAGCGATGAACGTCGCGGTATGACTCGTTCCACCAGACCAATTCGCCATCCACAACTGCATCGAATTCGTCAAAGATGGGACGATGAACACAGATGTGATCATCCAGTCGATACAACACCGCGGCTAGTTCTTCAGCAGTAACACCAGCGAACGCTTCGCGTGATTGATTGTCGTTCGCCATACAGACGAACATAACGATGAAGTGGGAGAACGAAAGTACCTACTTCGCTGAATCGCGCGTACTTTCGTCCTCTTTTCGTCTCTCCAAATCGGGGTGAAGAACGGTGTACAAAAACAGCACTAACGCCAATAACCCAAATGGCGCGTAGTTCGTTGTTGTTCTGTTGAATGCGGGATACAAGATGAACGCCGACAACAACGCAGTCCACAACCACAAGATTGCAACAGCACGCCGTGGACCATGACCAAGATTGATTAATCGATGATGCAAGTGGCCTTTGTCTGCGGTGGCAAACCCTTGACGCTTGCTCACGCGTCGAACAATTGCGAACAACACGTCAAAGACGGGAACGCCAAGAATGATTAACGGAATCGCAATTGGCGCCAAAAAGAAATACGTCTGGCCGCTGAATGCTTGTGTGGTGGGATCGGCACGTCCCCCAACAACACTGGTGGACACAGCCACCAAGAAGCCCAACAAGTAGGCACCACCATCACCCATAAAGATGCTGGCTCCGTTGAAATTGAATGGCAAAAACCCAAGACACACGCCAACAGTGATGATCGCCACCAATGGGCCGATGTTTGGTTCCGACAACAAACCCAAACCCGACAAATGTCGCGAATAAATAAAGAACGCAAGTGAACCGATTGCAACAATGCCTGCAGCTAGACCATCTAGGCCATCAATCAAGTTGACAGCTTGAGTCATGGCCAACAACCACACCACCGTCACAATGGGGACCCAGTCGCTTGACAACTGAAGCACTCCAAGAAATGGAATTCGGAAATAGAACATGGTGACGCCGAACCACACCAGCACCATTCCCGTTGCAATGGTTGCTACCACTCGTGCGGGTGCAGAAATTTCGCGTACGTCGTCAATGACACCCACAACAAGAATGACCGTTGCACCAAGCAAGACGCCGACAATCTCACTATTGCCGATGAAGAGCCCCTCAAATCGATCCATGCGCCATGCGAGTGCGAGAGCCACAACAACACCAGCAAACATTGCAATACCGCCAACATCGGGCGTGGGTACTGTGTGCACTTTTCGTTCGCTGGGCATTGCCACCCAATTCTTCGCGCGCGCAAATGAACGGACGAGAGGCGTCGTGAGGCCAGTCACCAACATGGCGCACGCACCAATGATGAGATAGCCGGTTGTGTCTCCCATTACACCGTGAGCCTACGAGTGATACCGAATGCGTGCTGAAACTAGAACGGCTTCGGATACACGGGGAATTTGGCGCATAGATCAGCAACTTTTGCCCTGACCTGTGCGACGCGACTCGCATCGTCGCGATGACGAAGTGCCTCAGCAATCAAAGACGCAATCACGGGCATCTCTGCTTCCTTCATACCCTGGGTTGTCACGCTTGGCGTTCCGATTCGCACACCAGATGTCACGAATGGGCTACGTGGGTCATCGGGAACTGTGTTTTTGTTCAACGTGATGCCAGCCTCATCAAGAACCAACTGAGCAACCTTGCCAGTGCACTCTGCATCGAAGGGCCGAAGGTCAACCACCATTAAGTGGTTATCAGTTCCGCCACTGACCAATCGGAAGCCTTCACTTGCCAACGCAGACGCCAACGCGGCTGCGTTCTTCACAATCTGATGTGCATATTCCTTGAACGAAGGGTCAAGAGCTTCACGGAAAGCAACAGCTTTTGCAGCGATGACATGTTCGAGTGGGCCACCTTGGCTTCCTGGGAAAACTGCTTTGTCAATTGCTTGTGCATGCTCGGCCTTCGACAAGATGCATCCGCCACGTGGACCGCGCAAAGTTTTGTGTGTGGTGAACGTGACCACATCTGCATATGGAACCGGATTCGGATGTGCACCACCTGCCACCAACCCTGCCAAGTGAGCAATGTCGAACATCAACAATGCACCCACTTCGTCGGCAATCGCTTTGAACGGTTCTGGGTCTAATCGACGTGGATAACTGGTTGTTCCAGCAACAATCATCTTGGGACGGTGCTTCAGAGCAAGTTCACGAACATTGTCAAAGTCAATACGCTCATCACCTGGCGTCACTCCGTACGACTTGAAGTCATACAAAATTCCACTGGCATTCACTGGCGAGCCATGAGTGAGGTGTCCACCATGATCAAGACTGAGACCCAAGATGGTGTCTCCTGGGTTCAGTAATCCCAAGTAGACCGCCATGTTCGCACTGGCACCAGAGTGTGGTTGAACATTTGCGTGTTCTGCACCGAACAGCTCTTTGATACGCGAGATTGCAAGTGCTTCGATCTCGTCAACGTGAATGTTGCCGCCGTAGTAACGCTTGCCGGGATACCCCTCGCTGTACTTATTGGTGAGAATTGACCCAGTGGCTTTCATCACCGCTGGTGACGTGAAGTTCTCACTGGCAATCAACTGCAATCCAGTTGTTTGACGAATGCGCTCCTGTTCAAGAAGAGCAAAAACCTCGGTATCGGGATTGGTGTCTGAGGGGAATGGCATCAGTTGCTCGCTTCTTGTTGCTCGATGTCGGCCAACTGCGCGACGCGGCGCTCGTGTCGTCCGGCTTCGAAGGGGGTGGATAAGAACGTGGCCAGAATTTCTTCGGCTAAACCTTCGCCAACAACACGCGCACCCATGGAGAGAACGTTTGCGTTGTTGTGCGCACGCGCCATGCGAGCGGTGTACAAGTCATTGCACAATGCTGCACGAACACCACGAACTTTGTTTGCTGCCAACTGCTCGCCTTGACCACTTCCGCCCAACACAATTCCCATGTCGGCTTGGCCGTCGCGCACACGTCGACCCACGGCAGCGCAAATTGGCGGATAGTCGCAACTTTCGGTGGAGTGGGTTCCCATGTCGTCCACGTCGTGGCCTTGGTTGGTGAGCAACTCGATGAGATGTTGTTTCAGGGTGTACCCAGCGTGATCGGCACCAATTGCAATACGAGACATTTCTTCAGAGTAGTAGGGGCACCCCTCTGGCGACCTAGCGTCTGAGACATGACACTTGACCCACGCACCCCTGTTCTCATTGGTACTGGCCAGTTCGTCCAGCGAGCCGAGGGTCTAGACGATGCTCGCGATCCCGTTGCCCTGATGGTGGATGCCATTCGTTTGGCATGCGATGACGCGGGGATTCCCGTGGGAACGCATCATCCAGACGCCATCCGTGTCGTCAGTCTTCTGTCATGGAAGTACGGAAACCCCGCAGAACTCATTGCGAATGACCTTGGCCTGTCTCCGCGAGAGACGGGCTACTCGGCCATGGGTGGAAACACTCCACAAACATTGGTGAACTCCGCATGTCGCCAAATTCAGGCTGGTGAACTTGACTACGTCATCTTGACAGGTGGCGAAACCACTCGCACCCGTGCGCGCTATCGCAAGGCCGGTGTTGAACCGAACTGGCGCATCACCAACTCTGAGCCGGTCTTGGTGTCTGAGGACTTGCAAATGAACATGCAAGAAGAAATCGATCGCAAGATCGTGATGCCCATTCAGATTTACCCCATGTTTGAAACCGCACTTCGCGCACAAGCAGGTCGCACCATTGAGGAACACCAAGTGCACATCAGTGAACTCTGGTCACGTTTCAGTGCCGTTGCTGCAACAAATCCGTATGCGTGGTCTCAGAAAAAGTACACAGCCGAAGAAATTCGAACACCAACTCCAAACAATCGAATGATTGGTTTCCCCTACACCAAGTTCATGAACTCAAATAACGATGTCGACATGTCGGCCGCATTGTTGTTGTGTTCGGTTGAGAAAGCGGAACTTATGGGAGTACCACGCGAAAAGTGGATCTTCCCTCACTCTGGTAGCGACGCGCATGAGCACGCATTCGTCTCTCATCGTCACCACTTCTACGACACGCCCGCAATCGAATTAGCTGGACGACGCGTACTGGAACTTGCAGGGCTCAGCATCAACGACATTGACATCGTTGATTTGTATTCGTGTTTCCCTGCCGCGGTGCAACTGGGTGCGAAGTCATTAGGACTCGACCTGAACTCGCAATTAACACGCACCGGCGGACTTCCGTTTGCAGGCGGCCCATGGAACAACTACGTCATGCACGCCATTGCCACCGTGGCAACGGAGTTACGAAACGGAATTGGCACAACTGGCTTGGTGTGGGCAAATGGCGGATACACCACAAAACATGCATTCGGTGTGTATTCCACACAACCTCCTACCCGCGAATTCCAGTACGACTATCCACAAGCCCAGATTGACGCATTGCCCAGCAGAACTCTTGCAACGCCCACAGAAGCAGCAGGCGAAGCGACAGTGGAGGCATATTCGGTCATGCACGACCGTGACGGCAACCCTGAACGTTCCATCGTGTCGTGCTTGCTCGCCGATGGTCGTCGCGCATGGGCCGACACCACCGATGTTGCCATCGGTCGCGACATGTGCCAGAACGAATGGGTGGGCACAACCGTTCGACTTGATGCCTCGGGTACCCTTCTCGCGTGAGCGATACATTCCCTCGGCAATACGCACGCACTCAACGGCTGACCGCCGGTGAACCGCGCAATTTCACCTGCGCACCTGACGGTTCACGCATTGTCTTTGCACGTTCACACTCTGGTTCTGATTCGGTGAACTCACTGTGGGTTCTTGACACAGCAACAGGTGAAGAACACGAGATTCTGAATCCACGCAATATTGCGACGGACATCAATCACCTCACACCTGAAGAGATTCGACGGCGTGAGCGTGCTCGCGAAGGCGCCGGCGGCATTGTCACGTATGCAACTGATTCAGCAGTCACTCGCGCAGTCACCGTGTTGGGCGGACTTGTGGTTGTTGTCAATTTTGAGAACGCCGAGGTGTCGGTTCCCAACATCGCACCTGGAGTATTCGATGTGCGCCTCTCCCCTGACGGAAACACCATTTCATTCGTGCGTGGTCGTTCGTTATGTATCGCAGACCTCAGTGGTAACGAGCGCGTGATTGCAACCGATGACGACGAGTGTGTGTCATGGGGCTCAGCTGAATTCATTGCAGCTGAAGAGATGGGGCGAATGCGCGGATATTGGTGGTCGCCCGATTCGCGCAGTATTGCCGCGTGTCGTGTCGACGTTCGCGATGTACCCGTGTGGCACATCGCCGACCCTGCTCATCCTGATCGGCCAGCAACTGAACATCGATATCCCGCAGCGGGCTCAACAAATGCATTAGTGACATTGCACATTCTTGATGTATCCCAGCACACCAATACAGATGTTGTTCTTGATGGCGAGTGGGAGTACCTCAACTCGGTGTCATGGAACACGGGCGGATTCATTGCACAAACACAAGCCCGTAATCAACGCCGTGTTGACATTCATCGCATTGATCCAATAACGGGTCAATCAACCATCGTTGCAACCGACACAGACGACGCGTGGGTTGAACTTGTGCCTGGTGTCCCCACAACTCTGTCGTCAGGCATCTTGATTACGGTGGCCGATCGCGACGACGCACGTCGACTTATGGTTGACGGCTCTCCCGTGACGCCATCACATCTTCAAGTTCGCACTGTTGTCTCCGTTGCAGACCAGATTGTGTTTATTGCCAACCACATGGACACCCCTTGGGTGCACGATGCGTGGTCATACACAGTGTCCACATCGCAACTGCAACAACTCACACATTCGGACGGGGTTGTCTCCGCATCAGGCCATGCCTCTCTGCTAGTTCTACGCACTTCCACTCTCACCTCTGAACGAGCCGAGTTTTCAGTAGCGAATTCCCACCTTCGCATCACCTCACATGCAGAGACGCCACTCGTCGAACCCAACGTGCGTATTGTCACCGTTGGCCCACGAAAGATTCCTGTCGCAATTGTGACTCCTCGCGACGGTCTCATCACCAAGCTTCCTGTTTTGTTTGACCCATACGGCGGGCCCCACGCACAACGTGTGGTGGCTTCTCGTAACGCGTATGCATCATCGCAATGGTTTGCCGATCAAGGATTCGTCGTCGTTGTCGCCGACGGTATCGGCACCCCTGGAAAAGGAAGCGCATGGGAACGCGGCGTTCTCAACGACTTGGCTCAAGTGGTACTCGACGACCAAGTGGAAGTTGTTCATGCATTGTCAGAACTTGAACCCCGAGCAGACATCAACCGAGTGGGAATTCGTGGATGGAGTTTCGGCGGCTATCTGTCAGCACTGGCAGTTCTTCGACGTGGCGATGTCTTCCACGCGGCAATTGCTGGTGCACCAGTAACAGAGTGGCGCCTCTACGACACTCACTACACAGAGCGATACTTAGGAAATCCTCGTGTTGATGCTGCACCATATGACGCAACATCGCTTCTCCACGACGCCCACACATTGGAACGACCCCTGCTTCTCATTCATGGTCTTGCCGATGACAACGTTGTTGCTGCACACACGTTGCAATTGTCTTCAGCGCTTCTTGCTGCAGGTAAACATCATGAGGTGTTGCCACTCTCAGGAGTAACTCACATGACTCCGCAAGAAGAAGTTGCAGAAAACCTTCTCCTTCATCAACTCACTTTTCTAAAGAACGCATTAGCGAAATAAACGTGATCCCCTACCAAGGGGCGCGCGCAGAAGTGAATCGGGGAAACCCAGTGAGATCGTTGTGCGTTATGACGTCGTCAAGCCCAACGTGTTCACACAGTGCGCGTACAGCATCAGCTTGGGTGCGGCCCATCTCCACAATGAACAAACCACCTGGTGCTAACCACTCTCTCGCATGACGTGTCAGGGTGCGAATGTCGTCAAGCCCATCGCTTCCGGCAAACAATGCGCTGTGTGGTTCATAGCGAAGAACACTTTCTTCTACCTGTGGGTCACCAATTTCGATATACGGTGGATTGCTCACAATTGCCGTGAACATGCCTTTCATCTCTGTTGGCAACGCATCCCACCATGACCCGTGAGCAAAGCGTGCACCGGCTGCGGGTCGACCAATTCCTGCTGCATTCGCGCGCGCAACATCGAGTGCGTCGTGGGATGCATCGGTCATCCACACTTCCACCGAACCAATTGGTAACTCGTGCAATAACGACAAGCCGATTGCACCCGAACCAGTTCCCAAGTCAGCAATAACAATGGGGATTGAGGCGCCATTCACATGGTGCAACACGTAGTCAACGATGAGCTCAGTCTCTGGTCGCGGAATGAGTACGCGCGAGTCAACCATGAGATCAAGATGACGAAACGCCCAACGTCCCATCACGTATTGCACGGGCTCGCCATCAAGCACGCGACGCACCATGGAATCAAGATGAATACCAGATCGTGCGGACACCAATTCATCTTGAATGCTGTCGAACTCCGCCGCGTCACATCCGCTAGCTGTTTCACATAACCATCGTGCGACATGTCGTTCACCCACCATGTCAGCGGTATTCGCCCACAGTTGGCGCCATGTAATTGTGTGTGGTGGATTAGCCATGGTCGGCTAGTTGCCGTGCACGCAAGTCTGCTGACAACGCATCGATCACGGGATCAAGTTCACCACTGAGCGCTGCCTGCAATTGATACAGCGTGAAGCCAATGCGGTGGTCTGTAATGCGATTTTCTTTGTAGTTGTAGGTACGGATTTTTTCTCCGCGACCGCCACCGCCAATTTGCGCACGTCGCTCGGCTGATGCGGCCGCTTCCTGCTCTTCTTGACGCAGTTTCAACAAGCGTGACCGCAGAACAGTCATTGCACGTGCTCGGTTCTGCAACTGACTGCGCTCATCTTGCATGGCAACAACCAATCCGGTGGGTTTGTGAGTAATACGCACTGCGGAATCGGTTGTATTGACGTGCTGACCACCAGCACCCGATGCGCGATATACGTCAATCTGCAGATCGTTCATGTCGATCTCAACGTCGACCTCTTCCGCTTCAGGCATCACAGCAACTGTTGCAGACGATGTATGAACACGGCCCTGCGCTTCTGTTGCAGGAACACGCTGCACTCGATGTGGCCCACCCTCAAAACGAAGGCGACTCCACGCATCGTCACCCTTAAACATGAGTGTTGCCTGGTTGACACCACCCATTTCAGAATCATCCACTTGAATGGTCTCGACCTGCCATCCCCGCTTGGACGCATACGACACGTACATCTCCATGAGGTCGCGTGCAAACAGGTTTGCCTCTTCGCCGCCCTCGGCGCCACGAATTTCCATGATGACGTTTTTGCCATCGTTGGGGTCTGGCGGCAACAGCAGAACTTTCAGCAGTTCTTCAAGTTCTTCAACCTTGGCATCGGCAGCATTTGCTTCGTCGCGAAATGCATCGCGTTCCTCGCCCGACGTTTCTGCCATTAATTCTTTTGCTGCCTCAGCATCACCTTTGGCTTCTCGTAAGTCACGGATGCACTGAATAAGTGGTGTGAGTTGCTTGTACTTGCGAGACGCTTCGCGAAGACGATTTTGGTCGCCCAGCACTTCGGGACTACCCAGGCTGACTTCAAGCTCGATGTACTCGCGCTCAATTGAAGCAAGCCGGTCATTCATAGGGTTACAGGTTAGGGCTGAACGTACGTTGTTCAGTCGTCTTTACGAACTGCTTGAAACACAAAAGACCCACTTGATGGCAAATAATCAACCTTGCCGTATGTCTTCCATCGACTTTTCTCGTAACCATCTGCGTAAACGAGTCCTTTGCGTTGATCAACTTCAGGCGACTCGACTGTCTTGCCGAGTGTGCGACCGTCGTCAATGTCCACCCATTCCCAATCACACATGTTTGGCCCACTCCACTTGTGGGCGAAGAACCCACCGTAGAGAGACCCACCAGACTCTTTTCTGTCTCCGTACGTCACGAAGAAATCAAGAACACCGTCGTTGGTGAAGTCGTGCGTGTAGACCTTGAGTGGCTGTTGACCTTTTCCTCCCTGCAAACGTCGCGAATCGTCGTGCCACTTCACGCCATCCCACCAATAAAAGGTCAGACTTCCTTCGGTAATCAACATTGCGTGGACACCGCAGTCCCCTTTTGAAATTGCAGAAACGTCAACCACGGCGAAAGACTTCACAAACTTGTTCCACGCCTTTTGAGCAGCACCTTTTGGCCACGCAACAGTTGTTGATACTTCTGGCACCGTCGCAATTGTTGTGGTTGCAACGACATCTGATTGTGATGCGCACGCCGATAAACAACATGCCAGAAGTGCGACGGGGAGCACGCGTTTCATAGCGATTCCAAAATTACGCCATTCATCACGCGGAACAGCGGAATTACTTAGACAACAGCGTCAATTGTTGCAAAGCGCACTGGAAGCAGTGACTGCTGACCCATGTACCGAATTGACTCGGTGATGTCTTGTGCACGTGACGCAACAACAACATGGGATGCGTTATGCATATACGCAGCATCGACTGCAAAACACACAACGTCAAGATCTATTCCGTTGACGAATGTGACAGCAACCGACTGACCATCTGCGTCGCCAAGGGCTACACACGGAACCGCATCTTTCACATTTGTTCGTTTCACGGGAGGATTCGCCGCCACCAACTGCGAACAACCAATAAGTGAAGGCTGTGTAAGCGCATGCCAGCGATGCAGTCGTTCTGCACCGAACTGATTAAACGGATGCACCATTGCTCCAGGCTGACGATGAATCGCAACAGCATCAATAACAGTGCGCAATGCTTCTTCGGTGGGCATGTCGCCATGCACCATGGCAAAGGCTTCTCGGTCGTTAACACCCATGCCCACTTCAAGTTTTGCCTCACCAGTAACGGAATCATCAACAACGCGACACATCTCTAAACCCCGAACTTCGCCCACAACGATTCCGTGCTCAACAACGGCGTCAGCTCCGGACGAAGAAATCAATGGCATCAATGCGCGATGAGATTCTTTGGCATCTACCTGGTCAAGATGCGGTTCAACGACTGCCGGCAACAATGATTTTTCGTTCACGTGCCACACGGAGATGTCGGTACGAAAATGCGATGCACGGCGCGCTAGTAATCCAGAATCTCGTTCCACCAATACATGCAACGGAAGAGGAAAACGACGAGCCCACGCCATGGCAGGCCCTAAAGCGCGTGTGGCGTCACCATCGATAAGCACCCACACTGCATCTAACATGACAAATGCCGCACCCAACGAGAAAACTTCGGGCGTTCCCTCGGGATCTGATTGCAACCCCAGATGCTCGCGCACAAGAGCGCGCAGTTTCAGAGAGAGCAGTCGAGACCGACGCTCTGCGTCGGCAGACAATTAGTCCTTCTTTGCGGGAGCGTTCTTACGAGCGCCGTAACGCTTGTTGAATCGCTCAACGCGTCCACCGGTGTCGACCAACTTTTGCTTGCCGGTGTAGAACGGATGGCACTCGTTGCACAGTTCCAACGAGATGGGCTGGCCCTTGCTGCTGCGAGTGGTGAATGAATTACCGCATGAGCACTTGACGTTGACTTCGGTGTACTCGGGATGGGTGTCGATCTTCATGTTCCTGGCATCTCCTCAAAACAGACGCTGAAGTGTATCGGGGACTAGGCGCCGGGAGTCTTGGCGATTTCGGCCAAGAATTCCTCGTTGGTGCCAAAGGTCTTCAGGCGGTCCATCAGCATTTCCAGCCCTGGTGCGGGGTTTCCGTCCTGAGCAAGGCCACTGAGGACTCGACGCAGCTTCCACACCAATTGCAGTTGCTTGCGCTCGAAGAGCAGCTCTTCGTGGCGGGTGCTGGAGGCGTCAACATCGATTGCGGGGAACACGCGACGCTCGGCAATACGGCGGTCGAGGCGCAATTCCATGTTGCCGGTGCCCTTGAACTCTTCGAAGATTGCTTCGTCCATACGGCTGTTGGTCTCGACCAAAGCTGTGGCAAGGATGGTCAGAGATCCACCTTCTTCAACATTTCGTGCGGCACCAAAGAACTTCTTCGGCGGATACAACGCACCGGCATCGATACCACCCGACATGATGCGACCACTTGCTGGAGCAGCAAGGTTGTACGCACGCGACAAACGAGTGATGCCGTCAAGGATGATGACAACGTCCTCACCCATTTCCACCATTCGCTTCGCTTTCTCGATTGTCATCTCTGCAATGTGAGTGTGCTCATCGGATGGGCGGTCGAATGTTGAAGCAATCACTTCACCACGAACCGTGCGACGCATGTCGGTGACTTCTTCAGGACGTTCGTCAATGAGAAGAACAATCAACTTCACTTCGGGATTGTTCTTCTCGATGGACGCAGCGATGGTCTTCATGACTGTGGTCTTGCCAGCTTTTGGTGGCGACACAATCAATCCGCGCTGACCTTTACCAATTGGTGCGATGAGATCGATGATTCGTGCGGTCATGTTTGTGGGATCACGAGGATCTTCCATGCGCAACTTGTGATCGGGGAACAACGGCGTGAGGTCTTCAAAGCGTGGGCGGTTCTTTGCCTTTTCTGGGTCTTGACCGTTCACCAAGTGAATTTCCAACATCGCTGGATTTTTCTCATTACGACCAGCAGGGCGTGACAGACCAGTGACATGGTCACCTTTGCGTAAACCAAATTGACGCGTGAGCTTCACGGGAATGTATGCATCGTTGCGAGTGGGCTGATACCCACCAACACGCAAGAAGCCGTATCCCTCGTCGCGTAGGTCGAGATAACCCTCGACCTTGACGGGATCCATGCTGATTGGCTCTTGTGAATCATTGTCAAAACGATCATCACCCTGTGGGCCTTCGTCGCGACCATTGCGACCACGGCGGCGACGACGACGGCTGTTGCGTCCACCTTCTTCCCAATCGCCACCTTGACGATTTTGGTTTTGGTTCTGGTTCTGGTGACGATTCTGACCTTGACCCTGGCCTTGTTGACGAGATCCTCGATCACCACGGTCGCCACGATCTTGCCGGTCACCGCCACCAGCAGTTTTCAGTTGATCAATACGACCTTCGTGCTGTGCAAGTTCCACTTCCCATTCGGCGAGTGGCTCACCATCATCACCCAAATACACAACGGGCTCGTTCGATGGTTTCGATGACTCGTCACCATTGTTATTGCGTTGTGAACGATCGTTGCGGGGTTCGCGTGCAGGCTTTTCGTCTGCTTCCGCGTCGTCCTTCGCGTCTTCTACCTTTTCGGCCTTGGCTGGTCGACCAGCTTTCTTCGCCGGTGCTGGTGCAGCACCCACGCCGGTCTTTTCAAGAATCTTTTCCACCAACGTGGCCTTTGACGCACGAGCGGGAGCCTTTACACCGAGTGCTTCGGCGATTGCCATCAGTTGGTCTTTGTCCTTGGATTCAAGTGCGGACTTTTCAAGGGCTTCTGCAGCCATGATTTCCTGCTTTCCTACGGTCTTTTCGTGACCGAATGAGGGATGACGTACACACACCGAGATGCGAGACGCATTAGGGAATCTCGACCCCCCTCAACGAGGGCGGGGAGAACTCGGAGAACCGAGCAACCTTCACCATAGCCTTGTCTGCGGGGAACAGCAACAACCGAACGCGTACTAGCGAAAAGGGCACCCCGCGACATCTCGTTGCATCTCCGACCAGGCTCCCATCTGATGGAGCATGTTAGTCTCTATTAAAAGTAGTTCTGACTTTTATTGACACACCCGCCTGTCACACTGTCTCCACACCCCACCAAAGGAGACCTTCTATGGCAACGCCCACCCTTCCATCGCTTAACTCTCTCAAGGTGTTTTACAACCCTGACTATGCGGGGTCTCACTACGAATTCGATACCACACGCAAAGCTCGTGACATCGCGGAATCCCTTATTGCAACCCCCATCAGCAATGTCGATATGTGTGATCCCCACTTCTTCTACTTGGAGGCTGAGCGCGTTATCTCCACCATTCACTCCCCTGAATATGTAAAAGCAGTGCGCACCGGCAAACCGCGTGCGCTCGCACAGTCCTCTTCATTCACATGGGATCCAGGCATTTATGTCATGGCACGTGCGCACGTAGCAGGAATGGTGGCAGCAACTCGTGCTGCGCTTGAGAACTCCACCACTGCGGGCAGTCTCAGTAGCGGCATGCACCACGCGTCTTTTGATCGCGGAGCTGGTTTTTGCACATTCAACGGTTTGGCAGCATCCGTTCTCACCGCACGAGAACTTGGCGCACGCAGAATTCTCATTCTCGACTTCGACGCACACGCAGGAGGCGGCACATGGGACATCATGCAGAAACTATTCGACGATGACGTTGTGCAAGTTGATGTCACAGTCTCTGCGTTCGACACGTGGACCCCATCAGCGTCTAGCTACTTTCACATCACCGATTCTTCTTCGTATCGTTCGTCCATCAACGATGCACTGACGTACGCGCGAACGCTCGATGCATTCGATTTCATCATCTACAACGCAGGTGTTGATATTCGTAACAGCGGGGTCAGCGAGGCTGATCTGCACGTACGCGAAGACATGGTTCGCGACTTCATTGGCGAGACACCAGCAATTTTCGGACTAGCTGGTGGCTACACCTGGGGTCGTTACAACATCGACGATGTTGTGGGTTGGCACCGACTCACAATCTCGCGCTGGGCCTAGCCCGAAATTGTGGAACATGCGGCGGATGTGGAAGTTGATACATCTCCATCGTGTCATAGACAAAGTGCCACTGTTCCGAACAACGAAACTGCCGAGCACCATTCAAAAGTTGAATCTCGACCGACCAACGAGAACACGAATCGGCATCGCAGGTTTTCCATGCACCAGTTGTGTAACCAATCGTGCTGTCCGTTTCGGACACAAGACGAATTCCTGGCTCTACAGATCCATCATCAAGCATCGGAAAATTCAATGGCCGGCCGTTCTCGGTTCGACGTAGCAAGTGAATATGGCGCACAAGTGCGGTCAGGGTGCCGTTCGCTACGTGACCATCAAAGTTTCCTTCACAGATGCGGTCAGACCGAACAATTCGCGTTACATGCCGCCATGCGGTGTCATCATCCAATGTGGAGACAACATCTTTTGTGACCGGACCCATCTTCCAGTTCGGCCAATCAAATGGCTTCACTAGCCCCAAGGCCCCGATAGCTCGATGAAACTTAAAGCCTTTGCCATCAAGGTTTGGCTCGCCCATCACCCGAACCAACAGAGGCTGAAACTGGAAGTCAAGCTCTAGCGAAAGGGCGCGTGCGTACCCCCAAGAATCGGCGGAAAGTGTGGGGTGAATGTCGTGGCTCATGGATCCTCCTGGTGTGTGGGCTGTGCATTATAAAAATTTCAATTTTTTCAAAATCTGGGAGATGCCTCCTTCGTTGCGTGACTGAACGAATTGATTTTTGGGCTACGGACAGAGAATCTCTTCGTCCCCCATCAGATGATCGCCAATGAGCTCGTAACAGTCCTCGCAGTATTCGTCGAATGACTCGTCGTATTCCCCCGAGTCCCACAGGGTGGGCAGATTGGCCTTCTCCCTATCTTCGGCCTTGCGTCTGCGGCGACCGCGCGTGAGCAATCTGTACGCCACATACCACTTCAGAATTCCCATACCACGACCCCTTTCCGTATTTAGAGTATATACTACCATTATTGAAGACCGAGCCTGCCCCTGCACCCATGACTGATACGGTCACACCATGAAACTTGGTCCCGGACTCACATTCTCCTGGAAGCGCGCACTGGGCATTACTGCCCTCAAGCGGAAGATTTCGCGCAAGACTGGCATTCCGCTTACCCGCTCAGGCCGTCGCCAGAAAATCGGCAAGATTATGGGGATGAAGTGAAACGAGCATTCACGCTCTCTTTGTCGGCAGTACTGGCGGTAGCCGCGTTAGCGGGGTGTGGTGGTTCAGGGTCCACTGCCGATGCTGTCGACTACACAAAGTTCTGCGGGCTCGCAGCAGAAATGGAAACAGCAGCTCAAGGAACGCACGGTGAAAATCCGGCGGCCATCACGGAAGCAGATGTCATGGAAGACACCTGGTCAAAGATGGTGACAATGGCAGAAGCATTACGTGATGAGAGCCCAGAAGCCATCAAGGAAGATGTGACGCTGATGGTCTCCACCATCGTTGAAATGAACAAGGTCTTTGCCGACAACGATTACGACCTCATTGAGATGGCCAAGAACGAAGAAGTACGCAAGAAGCTTGAATCGGTGAGTACGCGAGAAGGCGTCGAAGCCGCATCGAACCGATTCGACGCGTTCATGGAGAAGAACTGCACTGAATAACCCCGCGACACCCCTTCGTTACGTTGAAAACGTGAGAGATACTCAAAGGACATCAGCGTGACACCAAGTCGTTTCGGTGGTGGGTGCATGGGCTGGACATTTGCCCTCATCTTTTGGATGATTGCATTGGTGGTGCTCACATTTGTTTTCCCCATCGTCATCATCGGATGGGTCATCATCATTGGCGGCATCTTGGCCGCGGTCGGAGGCGGGGGCGCTTGATCTCTTCCTTTCGGCCTTGTTCACTACAGAAAAGGAGCCGACATGGCGACAGATAAGCAACCACGGTGGAAACCGTCCACTTCGTTTTACTCAGCAATGACAATTGCGGGTAGAGGTCACGAAGAGTGCACCCGTAAAGCAAGTGATATTCCTTATCTCGGCCATTTGTTAGGAGTTGCATCCATCGTCATCGAGGCTGGTGGTTGCGAAGACCAAGCAGCCGGAGCTCTTCTTCATGATCTCCTTGAAGACACCGCCACAACGCGCGAACAACTTGAGATTCTGATGGGAGAACCCATCGCAGACATTGTCTGGGAATGCACCGACACCACATTTGCTCGAAAACAGGAGATCAAAGAGCAACAAGCAGGGTGGCCAAAAGAACAGAAAGAGGCCTTCTGGTGGGAAGAGAGAAAGCTTCCGTACATCAAGGAAATCAGCAAGAAGAATGCCGATAGCCCATCGCTTCTCGTCTCACTCGCCGACAAAACCTACAACGCGGAAAATACGGTGGCCGATCTTCGTAAGTGTTCAGAGGCCGAAAAGCACACAGTGTGGGACAAGTTCAACGTGGGGTATGACTACCAGCGTCAGTGGTATCGCGGACTTCTTGAAGCATTCCGAAAAGATGGCTACTCAACCGGCATGCAAGATCTTTTCAATCGCTTCGAGAAAGCCGTCAACGAATTGTTCCCCAATGATGCAAAAGGAAATCAATGAAAGCTAACAACACACAATGCGATGTCTGCGCGGGGGACTCCGTGGTACCTGTGGTGTACGGCCTTCCCACCGAGGAAGCATTCGAAAGCGCACGTCGGGGTGAAATTGCTCTTGGCGGTTGCATCATCGACTTTGACAATCCCACATTGGCGTGCACATCGTGTGGATGGAACAACAGATACAACTTTGACCACTTCATCGAAGCTCAGTCACAAAAGCGAGACGGGCTAACTACGGCCCTTGACCAGCTATCAGCAGGTAAGAAGACCTCACATTGGATCTGGTACATCTTCCCGCAGATTGGCCTCGGAAGCTCTCCACCGGCACGTAAATTTGCCATCCGTTCCACAGATGAGGCCACGGCGTATCTCCGACATCGCCAACTTGGACCTGCGTACTTGGAATGCCTGGTCAAGGTTGTCAAACACGTTTCAGAGTCGGATCAACCGATAACTGATTCATTGGACACACTGTTTGGTTCGGAGATTGACCGAATCAAATTCATTTCATCAATCACTTTGTTTGGTGAAATGGCCACTATCTATGCACGATTCTACGAACAGCTCCAGTTCGAACACATTGCAAAGATCTGGGCAGACCTTCAAGCGAGAGGTCTCACACCGTGTTCTGCCACTCTGAACTTCATCAGCGATGAGGACTACTAGTTCCACATAGCCGTGCCCATCAACTGCGACACACCCCGTTGCCATAATGGTCACAAATACCTTATTAGGAGGACACCGTGACCACATCAGATATGCCGCTTCTTTCCCTTGACCTCCCTCGTCGTCCCCTCGACCCACAGTTCTGGTGGCGCGAGGTCTGCTTTGTCACCCCCAACCTTGCGATGAGTGGCGGCATCTCCCCCAAGCATCGCATCGCTCTCGAACAGCTTCAACGTTGGGAAGCTGAAGGAATCACCGACTACATGCCGGTGCACATTGAATTTGACGAACAAGAATTCATCGAGGCGAACTCAAACATCCGCGTTCATCACATTGGCGTCGACGACGACCTCGGACGTCGTGATCCACGTTGGTTCGACCAAATTGCGGCAAAGGCAGCAGAGATCGCTGCAAATCCCGATGCGGTCCTCATGGTCACCTGCTGGGTGGGCTGTAATCGTGGACCATCGGCAACGTATGCAATCTTGCGATCACGCGGCTGGGATTCACTTCCTGCATTACGCGCAATTCGTCAAGCACGACCCATCGCGGCAACTATCTATGCACCAGATGCTGCTGCATGGTGGGTTGCGCGTAGTGGTGGCACCTACCAAGAAATGCAAGAAGCAGTCGACGAAGTCCAACGCTGGTTTAATCGCAACCCGCTTGACGCACATTGGGTCATCGGTTCTATCAACAGCTGGTAATTAGCGATTTTCTACAAAGGCCTGCACTGTGGCCAGGTTGTTGGGAAGCTGGGTTGTTCGCTCTGGCAAGTCAAACAAGTTGGCCAAGTGCTCGGGCAGTTGTGGACGAACTCCTGTAGCGCGTTCAACGGCGTCGGGGAATTTCGCTGGGTGTGCAGTAGCCAACGTAATCATGGGCACGCCATGTTCACGGTGTTCGCGAGCCGCGTTCACACCAACCGCGGTATGTGGGTCAATCAACATCCCTGTTGTTTCGTACACTGAACGAATGGTTGCCAAGGTGTCGTGATCACTCGCACGTCCTGCGCGGAATGTTGGTGCAATCCATTGCTGGTACTGATCGGCTTCAACTGACAGGGTTCCTTTGTCGCGGAATACTCGCAGTTGTTCCGCCGTTAATCCCCCGTCACGACCATTCATCTCAAATAGCAAGCGCTCAAAGTTGGATGACACCTGAATATCCATGCTGGGACTCAGCGTGGGATGCACTCCTGTCACATTCATGGCCAGAGATTCAAAAAAGCGAGTGAGAATGTCGTTTTCGTTTGATGCCACCACCAGATGACGAACAGGCGCACCCATCCGTTGAGCAATCCATCCGCTGAGAACATTGCCAAAGTTCCCGGTGGGGACAGTGACATCAAATGGGCCAGACACTTTGCGTGCGATTTCGAAGTAATAGACCACCTGCGCCATGACGCGTGCCCAGTTGATGCTGTTCACCGCCGACAGATTGTTGCGTTCACGAAAAGCGGCATCGTTGAACATTGCCTTCACTAAATCTTGGCAATCGTCAAATGTTCCCTCAATTGCCACTGTGCGCACGTTGGGCGAATCAACCGTGGTCATTTGCTTCCGCTGCACATCACTCACACGACCGGCCGGGTAGAGAATGACAATGTTCACGTTGTCGCAGTGCTTCACACCATCAATCGCCGCGCTCCCTGTGTCTCCACTGGTGGCACCCACAATGGTGACTTTTTCGTTGCGTTGCGTGAGGATGACATCAAACAAACGACCCAATAATTGCAGCGCAACATCTTTAAAGGCCAACGTGGGGCCATGAAACAGTTCCATTAGTTGATGGCCTGGTTCAAGATTCACCAGAGGCACTACGTCTGGGTGGCGGAATGTGGAATACGCGTCACGACACAAAGCCGCCATGATGTCGGGGGTGACATGCTGATCTAAATACGGCTGAAAAATTGACGCCGCTAAATCGGCATAGCTGCCGCTGTTGTTGGGGGCAACAGTTGGCCAGGTCTCAGGAACATACAAGCCACCGTCGGTTGCGAGGCCAGCAAGGACTACCTCGGAGAACTCCAAAACCGGAGCCGCACCACGAGTGGACACGTATTTCATGAATTACTCGCCAATAACGCGCAACAAACCAGATGCGCGCTTGACCACAGGAAGTTTTTTGAATTCACTGAGACACGCCTGAACATCTGCTTCACGCGCCATGTGAGTGATGAAAACAAGACGTGCGTCAGCGGCCATGCCTTCTTGTTCGGCTGCACGAATACTGACGCCGTGATTGGCAAACACACCCGTGATGGCGTGTAGCACACCAGGCTTGTCTTCAACGTCGAGCCCAATGAGATACTGCGATGATGTTTCGTCGATAGGAACAACGGGAATTCGCGTGAACGAACCAATTGTTCCGTGTGTTCCCTTACGCAAATTAACCGCTGCGTCAATGACATCACCCAGAACGGCTGATGCTGTGGGGAAGCCACCAGCTCCACGGCCATAGAACATGAGTGACCCAACTGCATCACCTTCAACAAACACTGCGTTGTATGAATCACGAACGCTTGCCAATGGGTGTGACAACGGAACCATTGCTGGGTGAACTCGCACAGCAACCGCCGATGAATCACCTGTCTTCTCAGCGATAGCCAGAAGCTTCACCACATAACCAAGACGTCGCGCAATAGCAATATCTGCAGCAGTGACTCCGCTAATTCCTTCGTGATACACATCTCCAGCAACGACGCGAGCACCAAAAGAAATACTTGCGATGATTGCTGCTTTTGCACCGGCATCGAATCCTTCAACGTCTGCCGTTGGATCACGCTCGGCGAAACCGAGTCGTTGCGCCTCACTGAGCGCCGCCGAATAGTCAGCACCTTCATCGGTCATTTTCGTGAGGATGAAGTTTGTTGTTCCGTTGACAATTCCCATCACACGAGTAACTGGTTCTCCACGAAGCGATTCACGTAATGCTCGAATAAGAGGAATGCCTCCAGCAACCGCCGCTTCGAATAACAAGTCAACACCTGCGGCATCTGATTGTGCCCACAAGTCATGACCAACGTTTGCCAACAGTTCTTTGTTGGCTGTAATGACTGGCTTGCCGTTAGCGATTGCTGTAGCGATGAGTTCGCGTGCAGGCTCAATGCCCCCAATGACTTCCACAATCACATCAACATCTGGGTCGTTCACAACCGCATGAGCATCGCGAGTTAACACGCCCTCGGCCAAGGGAACATCGCGATCGCGACTGACATTACGGACTGCAACCCGAGTGACCTGCAACGTGATGCCCGTACGTTCGGCAATAAAAGGTGCTTGGCGCTCAACAAACTGCACCAACGCCGCACCGACATTGCCGCATCCGAGAACTCCGATACGAACGACTGACGTGGACTGAGGGGCTGATGCCATAGGTATGCCAGCCTACGGCTCAGCCTGTGGATAACGAAAGGATTATTTCCTATGCCAGGGACACCACATGAGCACCCGCCGCAACTGCGAGGTCACGAGTGTCTTCATGGCATGTGAACAAGATGACCTGCCGAGATGCAGATGCCTGGGCCAGAACCTTAATGACTTCTGGTGCCCGTTTGTCATCAACATGGACCAGTGGGTCATCGCACAAGACTGGCAACGCAACTCCACGCTTCGCGTGGTCCGCCTCTACAAATGCAAGACGTAAAGCCAAATAGGCAAGCGCTCGTGATCCGGTGGACAACTTTGTGGTTCGCAAACGGTGCGAATCGTCAACGCGTTCGATAACAGGCTTTCCAGAGTCGTCGCGTTTGTAGACGAGACTTCCGTAATTCGGAACTACTGCTGCAAGTAACTCATTTGCGCGTGTCACAAGTGGTCCTTGATTATCGCGTTCAAACTGATCAATGACCGCACCAAGCGTGCTTGCTGCTAAGTCTGCCGCATCGCGATGTAGCGAAGCCTCTTCCTTGAGTTCTTCTTGCTCACTCCTCCGTAGCGAGATGGCATTGATGTACTCATCGTCCTCAATCTCATCTCGTTCATCACTGAGTGAACGTCGTTCCTCAATTAACTTGTCGCGGCTTACACCAAGTTCTGTGATGCTGGACTTGTATGTATCCAACTGGGAACTCAGTTCTTCCTTTGTCGTACCTTCTTCAAGAAGAGCCGACACTTCCTCTTTGCCTCCAATAGCTGCATCGGCGGCAATTTGTGCATCGCTTAGTGCTTTTGCCGACGACCTAAAGTCATCCGCAATGCGTTCGTGCTGTTCCAATTCTTCAAGCAGTCGATGGTGTGGAAAACCACTGACTGCAGGCTCTGCCGCGCCAAGTAACTGACTGAGCGACGTTTCCTTAGACGCAAGATCTCGCGAAAAATCAGTGAACTTACGCGAGGCAGAAATAGCGGCATCAAACACATCCAACCAGTTGTCAAGTTGATCGAGAGCTCCCGAGTAAGGAAGATTCAGTTCAGCACAAATGTCACTAAATGCTTGTTCTGCTTGAGAAACTTCTAATTCGCATCGAGCGAGATTTTCCAACTGCTGACCGTGGAGTCGCTGTGCCTCTTTTGCAGCATCGATTGCCTCGCTAGCCGCCTTAATGCGAAGACAGAGATTTTGCGCAATATCACTTGGTGGAGGTGTAACGCCAAAGGTAGACAAGCGAGACACAAATGTCGTTCGCTTGGTTTCAACATCACTCCATGCCTTTTCGGATTCAGTTTTAGAATCCGCAGCACGACGTTCTGCATGAACAAGATCATCTTTAAGGGATCGAAGCACGTCCTCGCCCACCACAGTTGAACCATTGCCACTCTTCATGAATGACCACGCCAGCAGTCCAACCAAGATGACACCTGCCGCAACGCCTATTACGGGCGAAAAGAGTGATCCGATTGCCCCAATAATGCCAATTAACGCGACCGGATACACGAGATTTGTGCGACGCAAAGGGACAGTAGATGGATGTAACTCTTCTTCAATTTTGAGCTTTTGACGAAGACCAGCCGCAGTAGATGCGTCTTTTTCGGTCTTCGCGCTTTTTTCACGCGCATCAACCTCTGCGCCAGCCCACATGATGGCAGCATTATTCAATTCATTCCATGTACCCATCAGAGATGGAATGACATCAAGTTCGTAAGTAGTCAGACCAATTTTCTGCGCTGACTCATGAACAAGCAATTGTTGTGTCGTGACATTTTCTTCGGCATCTCCGACAGATTTTTGTGCGGATACGAGATTCGACTGCGCTCCTCCCAGAACACTTCCTGCGTTCCTCACCCGGTTTTTCGCATCAATTGAGAAAACCCGACCGGCCAGTTCTTCAATTCGAATACCAATCTTTGAAGAGAGGTCGTCAGCTTCTTCTTGGAGAACTTTCAGGTGGTTACGAGCATCATGAATTTCACCCAACAATCGGCGAATATCGGTGGAGTTTTTAACAGCTTGATCCCACTGACTGTCTGGAATAGCAAGTGCGTCATGCTTAAGTTGCGCAAGTCGTAAGGCCTCGGACTTGTCGAAGGCTTCAATTGCTTGACGAGCAACTCCTTCTTCTCGCGAAAGAGCACCAATACGAAGATCGAGGTCACTGATTTCATCACTGATTTTTGACAATCGCGCATCAATTTCAGCCAGTCGCCGTGGACGATTGAGCAGAGCCGTTAACTCGCCCTTGATTGCACCAATTGCCTTGTCAGCTGACGTCATTGTTTTCTTGTGATCGTCTGCAATCTTTCGTAAGGCTTTCTCTACCGCACGTGGATCGACATCTGATGCCGCGCTTCCAAGGGCGAACTGGGTCATCAAACCCTCAAAACTTCCAGCCGATTCAGTGTCGTGCAATATCGGACCAATGAAGCGATAGATAAACGCATAATCTGCTGGAGCAATTCCGCCAAAGACTGCTTCGATGGAATCCAGGTCAACTGGCAACCCCGCCACATAACCTTTGCGATCTGCCGACCTTGGACCCCACTTTTGATTTCCAGTCACACTGAATTTGCCCTCGATCTCCACGGCATCGTCGTCCAAGCGCCCGGTTAATTCTCCAGAGAGAACATTGCCCGCATCTGCAAATCTGTGCGCATCAGCCGTATTACCGACTGGGCCACCAATCATCCACGTTATGAACTCTGTAATGGTTGATTTTCCGCTTTCATTCTCACCATGCACCACCACAAATGGATGCTGAAAACCATGGATTGTGGTGTTGGAAAACTTTCCAAAAGAGAAGATTCGAAGATGAGACACCAAGAACTTCTTCATTGTCATACCGCCAACCGAGAGATGAGGAGGCGTTCCGCCTCTGCCTTGATGTCTGCAGATGCCTCACTCGCGTCAAGAGCACGAAGTGCTTCTGCCAATACTGTGTTGCGTTGACGAAGCTCCTGTGGGTCAATATTGGGCGAGGTGGAATTAACTACTTTGATGATTTCGCCATCTCCGATGACATGAGAGACATGCTGACGCACATTGTCAAGAAGTACATCTTTCTGATTGTCTAGCTCGTCATATGCCGTTGTGTGGCCAACTAGCTCAAGACGAATCAACGTTGGCAGCCCTGAATTACCCCTGACGGTTTCCTCCACTTTTTCCAAAACACGTTCAAGAACTTGAATGTCTGTTTCACATTCAATGCAAGAGACGTCGACCCGCTGGAATCTCACACGGTCAACGGCAACGAATTCTGGCTCTTCAATACGCCCATCGTCGGCAATACCAACAATCAGAACACCCTTCGGGCCACATTCAGTTGCTTTTGTACTGCGACCCTGCAAGTTTCCAGGGTATGCCCAGTAACCCTTCGGTGTCTGCACGACTTGTCGATCATGAATGTGACCAAGCGCCCAGTAGTGAACAGGTGAATTCTTGAGATCTTCCTGAGAACACGGCGCATAGTTATGGTGACCGCCAGCAGTACCAATGTTTCCAACATTGGTGTGTAACACACCGACAATGGTTGAACCAGTCACCGACGAAAATTTCACGGCAAGATTTTCTGACTCGGCCTCAGTTTCAAAACTGATGCCAGCAACAGTGACCTCGACACCATTGCGCAACTGCACTATTTCTTCACCCACTTCACCATGTTTGAAGACATGAACATTTGATGGGCGATCGTTAACGGCCTTCATTTTCGTACCGACGGGATCGTGATTACCGTGCACGACAAACACACGAATTCCCTTTTCTTCTAGTTGACGAAAACCTCGGTACACGCGTTGCTTCGCACCAGGGTCATTTTGTGCATGGTCGTACACGTCGCCAGCCAAGACGATGAATTCAACATCGCGCTCAATAGCCAATGTCACCATGTCGTCAAATACATGACTGACTTCGTTGCGGATGTATTCGGCTTTTTCAGCGCTGATTTTGTCGCCCAGGCTCTTGAGTTGCGCACCAAGATGAAGGTCCGCCGCATGGAGAAAGAATGAAGTTGCCACGAAGTGGCACACTAGCGGCGGGGTGATTCGGAGTGGACCAGATGGCCCCCCGCTAAGTGGCCACGAGGTGCTAGGCCTTACCAATCGGCGGAATCGAAGCCTTCTTCGTCCATGTCGTCGAAGTCATCGTCGTTGTCGCCATCGTAGAAGTCCTCTTCGTCGGCCACTTCGGAAAACTCGTCGTAGGTGAGACCACACTCAACGCAGCGGACGTCGTCTCCCCCGCCATCCACAATTGGACCACCACACTCTGGACATTCTGTTCGTCGACTCATGACAGACTCCCTTCGTCTGTCGTGACAGTACGGAATGGGTGTGGCGATTTACAGGTCGAGACGTACTAAATCTTCGGGAGTTTCGCGTCGGACAACTACACGTGCCACACCGTCACGAACGAACACCACCGCTGGGCGTGGCACCTTGTTGTAATTGCTGGCCATGGAATATCCATATGCACCAGTGACCGGAGTAACCAACAGGTCATCAACTGAAACGTCTGCAGGCACTGCGGCGTCACGAATGATGATGTCGCCGCTCTCACAGTGCTTACCAACAATTCGTGCATGTGATTCGCGCGGATCTAGGCAACGATTCGGGTTGAACGCCTCGTACTCACTTTCGTACATCATGGGTCGTGGGTTATCACTCATTCCGCCATCCACTGCGATGTAGGTACGAATACCGTCAATGTTCTTCACCGTACCGATGCGATACACAGTGATGCCTGCTTGCGCAACAATGCTGCGACCAGGTTCGACATACACGTGAGTGCCAGTAGGAAGCGAGGATGAGACGTCGTGCAACACACGCGCCCATTCAGCCATGGAAGGTGCTTGTTCAGCCGCCGTGTATGCAACTCCCAATCCGCCACCAAGAGTGATCTCAGGCAATTGAAGTGGCGTGAAAAGGTCCAACATGACTTGCCACGCATCACGAAAATTCTGAACGGCAACAACGTTTGAACCAATGTGACAATGAATACCCACAAGGTTCATTGCAGACGACTCATGCGCACGCTCCACCGCGCGTAAGGCATCTCCGTTGTTCACATTGAAGCCGAACTTGCTGTCATCCTGACCGGTGGAGATGTATGCATGTGTCTCCACGTGAACACCTGGCGTCACACGAATCTGTACTCGAGGAATTGGAGCACCACTCGCATGCAATTTCTCAATGCGATCCATTTCATCAAAGCTGTCCACCACAATGTGGCGGACGCCTGCAGTCATTGCAGTATGAAGTTCTTCGTGTGACTTGTTGTTTCCATGAAACACGCAGCAATCAGCGGGAACTCCGGCATTCAACGCAACGAACAGTTCTCCGCCCGTTGCCACATCGAGCAGCAGACCTTCTTCATGCGCCAACTTTGCCATTGCAGTACACAAGAAAGCCTTGGTTGCGTAAATGACCCCATCGGCCCCAAACGCCGCCACTGCATCACGACATGTTTGGCGCAGATGTTCTTCGTCATAGATGAATAAAGGGGTGCCGAATTGATCTGCCATGTCCTGAACAGATACACCACCAATTGACAACACACCGCTCGATGACACAGACGCCGTGCGTGGCAACAAGCGGAGTTCGATGGCGCTCACATCTGCTCCGGTGCACGAATACCCAACAGTGCAAGCCCTTGGTGCAAAGTGCGTGCTGTTGCGTCGCACAACATGAGACGTGATTGACGAATGTCGTCGCTTTCCGCCTTTAACACCGGACAATGCTCGTAGAACGATGTGAAATCACTCGCTAAGTCGTAGAGATATGTGCACAACTTGTGTGGGCTGAGCGTGTCAATCATTTCCCACACAGCTGAATCAAATCGCAAAATTCGCAGAGCCAACGCGCGTTCTTGCGGTTGCAGAAGCTGTGGTTGAACACCGCGCACGGATGAACGTTCAACATTGGCGCGACGGAAAATACTGCAAATACGTGCGTGTGCGTACTGCAAATAAGGCGCAGTGTTGCCATCAAACGACAACATGCGATCCCAATCAAAGATGTAGTCCTTCACACGATCGGTGCTGAGGTCTGAGTATTTGACTGCGCCAATTCCAATCATGTGCGCAACTTCAGCGCGCTGATCTTCGGGCATATCGGGGTTCTTCTCGGCTATTGCTGCTGCCGCACGCTCGACCGCTTCGTCCAATAACGCAGCAAGTTTCACTGTGTCACCTGCGCGACTCTTCAACATCTTTCGATCCGAACCCAAAACACTTCCGAATGACACGTGATTCATCACAACGTTGTCGGGCAACCATCCGGCTGCGCGCGTCACGCTTTCCACCATCTGCAGATGCTGAGCCTGTGGCGCACCAACGACGTACAGCATGGTACGTGCGCCAAGACGTTCAACGCGGTCGATGACACACGCCAAGTCTGTGGTGGCGTAGTTGTATCCGCCATCACCCTTTCGAATGATGAGCGGCAATGGTTCATTCTCCCGATTGGTGAAGCCTTCGGGGAACACAACGTCTGCGCCCTCGCTTTGCACCAACATGTTTTGTGCACGTAATCGCTCAACAACCTCAGCGAGGAGCGGGTTGTAGGCACTTTCTCCCATGAGATCGTTATCTGTGAGAAGGACATCAAGCTGTGCGTAGACCTTGTTGAAGTAGCGAGTACTTTCATTCACCAATGTTTGCCACAAGCGCAAAGTGTCAGCATCGCCACCTTGCAACATGACAACTCGATTTCGTGCACGCACTTTGAACGAGTCGTCAGATTCAAACTTGCGTCGCGCTTCCTTGTAAAAACCATCGAGGTCTCCCACGCCCAATTCATGCGCGGCATTTTCTTCGCCCAGATCAATGAGATGCTCAATCAGCATTCCAAAGGGTGTTCCCCAGTCGCCAATGTGATTTTCGCGGGCAACAGTGTGACCAACGAATTCCATTGCGCGTACGAGTGCATCACCAATAACGGTGGAACGGAGATGCCCAACGTGCATCTCCTTTGCAACGTTCGGTGCTGAGTAGTCGATAACAACTGTGTGTGGGTCATGTGACAACCGAACACCAAGTCGGGCGTTGTTCATTGCCGCCACAAACTCAGACGCCACGAACGAATCCGAGAATGTGAGATTCACAAATCCAGGTCCGGCAATTTCAGTTGACGCAACCATGTCAGAGAGATCGCCAGCTGCATCTAACACTTTCTGTGCAACATCGCGGGGAGCAAGACCCAAGGTTTTGGCCAACGACAGCGCACCATTTGCCTGCGCATCGGCTCGTTCGCTGGGGCGCACCACAGGATCACAGTGGGTTCCTGCCACTGCGGCAAACGCTTCTACCAAGCGACGGGAGACGGTAACGATGGGATCAGCCATGAGTGCTCCATTCTGCCCCGAAGAGAGCCCCCGACGGTGTTCCAATATCTCGCCACCTAGACTGAGGGCTACGCGTGATATCTACACGTCACGCTCACGTAGCTCAGCGGATAGAGCACTTGCCTCCGGAGCAAGGGGTCGCAGGTTCAATTCCTGCCGTGGGCGCCATCTGTTTGACCGCCGACATGGCAGCCCTGTCGTCGGGATTTAGCTGGTCATTCCTTGCAGGCCAACGAATGAACGAGCCAGTTCAATTTCACCCATATGACGAAGGCCGTGCTGGTAGATCCAACACTCGACGCCATCGAGAACTTTGATTCCTTCTGGCCCAGCCACACGAGCAGAAAATGTGTTGGCAATAGCGGGACCAAATGGACGAGGTATCACCAGGCGATCAAGGTCGGCGGGATCGAGGTTGGCAAGCCATGTTTCGATACGGGCAAATACTTTGGTCATGTAATCCAAGAATGCGTCGTAGTCGCCAATTTGCTGGACATCCATTTCATCAACGGTGCGATGCTTACCGTGGTCGCGCACTTCAGGGTTGATTGCGTCAAGAATTTCGTCGTTGCACAAGAACGGTTCGCCGTTCAACATCATGAGCGAAGCATCAATCATGTTCACGTAATGAAACAGCGAGAACGCAATAGGCATCACACGTGCTTTTTCACGATGATTTACTTGTTCAAGAGTCATCGTTGACGTGGCGTCTTCGTACAACGAAAACAAAGCGCGCATGCGTCGACGAAGCGAGTCAAGAATGAGTTCATTGGACATGGCGACCCCCTGTGCCGTGCTGATGTTGTCTCTAGTGTGCTACTTCCGCGACGCATCCCGTGCATCGGAAACGAGTGCATTGAATTTTTCATCGGCGAGAAACACGAAAACAGCCTGAGCAGATGCGGTGACCTGACCGTCATGAAGAATTTCGCCGGTGACCAAAAACTTGCGCTCATGAACTTCGTCAATACGCGCATTCACGACAAGGTCAGCATTAATGGGCGTTGGCCTCTTATAGGTGATGTTCAGACTTCCTGTCACACAGTTACGACCGGTGAGGTGACGAGTGCGTCCCAATGCATCGTCCAACAATGCCGCCACCATTCCCCCATGGACGCATGCGGGCGGACCTTGATATCCCTCGTGGAAACGAACTGATGCCGTGATGCTCTTGTCGCCATATTCGTACGTCACAGGTGGAGCAATGGGATTCATCTCACCCGACAGCGGACTGCGCGTGTATCGAATTGCAGACTCTTGGCCCAACGGCAATGTTCCCGCCGCATCAATCGCATCGGCAAGTGACTCCGCAGTATTTGCCATATTGAGGTCGTCGTGCGTTGGATGCACGTGATACAGACCTTTCAACGCGCGACGCAACGCGTGTGCGACTCGCTGCATGTGTGACGACAGCGGAACAAGCTGTGGCGCAGGATCTGTCATGCGCTCAGAGCTGATTTCACCAAGTCAGCAATTTTTGAACCATCGGCACTTGAACCAACACGCTCGCGAACTGCCTTCACCACTGACCCCATAGCCTTCATCCCTCCGTTACCAGCCGCTGCTGCCTTTGCAACTTCGTCGGCAACAACCGCAGCAAGTTCATCGTCAGACATTGCCGCTGGGAGATAGGCGGCAAGAATTTCCGCCTCTGCACGCTCTTTTGCTGCAGCATCTGTGCGGCCAGCCTGGTCGTACAGTTCGGCCGATTCGGCTCGCTTCTTTGCTTCGGCCTGCAGAACTTTCACTACTTGATCATCTGACAGCTCAATAGCTTCATCGCCAGCAACCTCGGCATTAGAGATTGCCGACAGAGCCATCCGTAATGTGGACTTCGCAACCTCGTTTCCCGACTTCATGGCTGTGGTGAGGTCATTTTTCAGAGTGTCTTTTAAAGATGTCACCTGTTTATTCTGCCTGATACTGCGAAGTCCCCCACGCCTACACACTTTCCGCCGTGTTCTCGACACACAATTCGCTTGTCTCGTAATCGCTCTGCCACAGTGGAACGCGTGTCAATGCAAGATCCATTTCCTCCAGCGCCAGACGGCGGAACTCTGATTCATACCCGTCGTTATGAAGTGCGTGCGTACCGCCTGTCTGATGATCGTTTCTTGCTTCGCGGGGTTGTCGTCGACGAAAAGCCAGCCGGGCTATATGTGGCTCATGACCCAGAGGTGCTGTGGGTGCATCACATGGTGGTCGACTTGGAGTTGTCATTCCCCAACTTGGTCATTGAAAAGGCTGAGGCCACGTTCTATGAACGACCACACACGCACTGCACCGACATCGAGCCCGAGTACAAGAAACTTGAAGGACTGTCTATTGCTCGCGGATTCAACGCAAAAGTAAAGGAACTTTTTGGTGGGCCACGTGGCTGTACTCACATCGGAGCACTGCTCTCTGCGATGGCGCCGGTTGCCATTCAGAGCATCTGGTCGATGCGTGCGTCGAACAATGGCGGCATGAAGCCAATGTCACGCGAAGACATGACGCCTGAAATGCGCCGACGTTCATACGCGATGAACCTGAATACCTGCCACATGTGGGACGAAAACGGAGACATGGTGCGCGATATTGAAAACGGAGAGCCCATCGAGGTTCCACTATGGATTTCGAAGCGTTACAAGAAACTTGGTCTCGACGATTCTGAATGGGACAAGTTCCGCAGTTAAGCGTGACGAATCGTGCGCACGTCCTACCGCGCGAACATCACCAGTGAGTACAGAACTGCAAGACCCAAGTGCGTCATTGCAGGAAGTGTGTCCTTCAACGAATCCTTCACTCGAGTGTGAGTTGTTGTCGCCACAGCGAAATACACAGACAGTCCAAGTCCTGCAACCAACCCAACACGAATGTTGCTGAACCCAACCACTAGCCCCAAGCAAAGAATCAGTTTGATGATTCCCAACATTGGCAATGACCGAGCGGGGATTCGCAAGCGACTCATGGTCTCAACAATTTGCGGTGGACGAACAAAGTCCATGAGCGCTGATAAAGCGCACAAAACAATGAGGACAACGGCGAGAACGTGGGACACTAAGGCCATCACCACACCTTAGGCATGTTCAGCAGCAACGCGCGCGACAACCTTTTGCTCATGTTGCAAGAGCCACTGCTTTGTTTGAAGCCCACCACCAAAACCAGTGAGTGATCCATCGGCGCCAACAATGCGATGACACGGCAACACAATCACCACTGGATTACGACCATTGGCAGCACCGATTGCACGAGTAGCGGTCGGACGACCAATAGATGCAGCTTGTTTGGCATACGAGGCGGTGGTGCCAAACGGAACTGACGCCAGCGATTTCCACGCAGCAACTTGGAATTCGGTCCCCACCAGATCAAGCGGAATGTCAAACTCGGATCGCGTGCCATTGAAGTACTCAGCAAGCTGCGCAGACGTTAACGCCACAATCGGATGATTTTCATCGTCCGTAACAGCCAATGTGTTGACCGGCTTTGGATGCGCATCGTTGTCAAATATGACGTAACGCAGACCAGCATCTGACGCCACAATTGTGAGCTCGCCAAAGGGCGCAGTTACTCGTGCACGAGAAAACACGTTTCCCTCGCGACCGACAACAATTATTTGCTGCTTGGTTCTTTAGGCAAGCCGAGGACGCGTTCGCCCACGATGTTGCGCTGAATTTGGCTGGTGCCACCCCAGATTGTTTCTGAACGTGAGAAGAAGAATGCAGACATCATGCTGCTCACGGGGTAACCCTCGCGGCGCTTCTCACGTGCTGTTCCTGGCCAGTTGCCGTCACCCAATGCGTAATCGACCAACATTCCATTCGCACCGCAAATGTCGAGTGCCAACTCCATGGCTTCCTTGTGCATTTCGGTCCAGAACATCTTGTTGGTTGCACCAAGTGCCGCCATGCTGGGGTCTTTCTTGCCCATCAATGTGGTGGACAGCGAACGCAAACCATTGATCTTCAAGATCTGGATCTTGGTGTAATAGTTCATGAGACGCTGACGGATCTTTGGATCGTTGATTGCGCCATTCTCTTTGGCACCACGCACCATGGCCTTGTATTCGGATTCGAAACGGCGGTAACCGGTGGTTGCGCTCATTCCGCGTTCGAAGGCCAATGTTGAGTTTGTAACGACCCAACCGTTGTTCACGCCACCCACAACGTTGTCTTTGGGGCAACGTGCGTTGGTGAAAAACACTTCGCAGAATTCTGCAGTTCCGTCTGGCTGCACAATTCCGCGTACTTCAACTCCGGGCTGCTTCATGGGAACCAACATGTAGGAAATTCCCTTGTGCTTTGGCGCGTCGGGATCTGTGCGTGTGAGCAAGAAGCAGTAGTCGGCGTGGTGACCTTGTGTGGTCCATACCTTCTGGCCGTTGATCACCCATTCATCGCCGTCAAGAACTGCAGATGTCTTCAAACTTGCAAGGTCTGAACCAGAGTTGGGTTCAGAGAACCCCTGGCACCAACGCATTGAGCCATTCAAGATTTGTGGCAAGAATTCCTTCTTTTGCTCTTCTGTTCCCCACTGCAACAGTGTTGGACCAACAAGAGTGTCGCCAAAGAAGTCTGCACGCATGGGAGCCTTCGCATTTGCGAACTCTTCGGACAACACAACACCTTGCATTGTTGTGAGACCCTTGCCACCGTATTCCTTCGGCCATGTTGCACAGATCCATCCACCTTCAAACAGTTTTGATGGCCACTCGTCGTTGAACTTTTTGCGCTCCTCGGCGGTCATCTCGAAGTCTTTGTCGAACCAACCCTTTGGCAGGTTGTCTTTCAGCCATGCGCGAATCTCTTCGCGAAACTTTTCGTCTTCGGGGGCATAGGTGAGTTCCATGGTTTCCGATTCTGTCGCCTCGATGACCATTTCCACCAATCGAGGCGGTGTGTCCGTTCACACACCGTTCACAAGGGCCGAACATCGCTGAAAAAGTCCGTCCGTACTCTTAGCCCATGCCACAGCAAGCAACCCAACTTTCGCCCGCCGATCTGGCCGTCCTTCAGGTCTTGCGTCGCCATTCTGGGCGCGTTGTGAGCCGAGAGACTTTGGTGCGCCAGGCAGGGCTGGATTCGTCATCGGCACGCCGCGCCGATGTGTGTTTGGTGGCTCTACGCCGTGCTCTTGGCCCTGCCAGCATCGTCACCGTCCGCCAACGCGGGTGGATGTTGACCGACGCCGGCGTGGCTGCATCGGTGAATTTGCTTCACGATGCACTAGACATGACGGAATGAATTCAGCCATATTGGCAACCTCCGCAGGCCTCGACTGGGGTCACATCTTCACCACTCTCGCCATCATCTTGGTGGTCGCAAAGGTTGCGGCCGAACTATGTGAACGCGTCCGTATCCCCGCCGTCTTAGGCGAGATTGTCGCAGGCATCATCATCGGACCATCGGCACTTGGCCTCGTAGAACCCAGTGACGCAATTCGTATCCTTGCCGAACTCGGCGTAATTGTTCTGCTCGCTGAAGTTGGCCTTGAGATGGATCTTGACGAACTGCGACGCGTTGGGCGTTCGTCAATTCTGGTTGCAATCATTGGTGTTGTTGTACCCATGACATCGGGTATCGCTGCCGGATCACTACTCGGTGAGACCATGAACGCATCGCTGTTCTTGGGTGCCGCACTGGCCGCAACCAGTGTTGGCATTACCGCGCGTGTTTTTGGTGACTTGAAGGCGTTGTCATCAAAGGAAGCACGAATCGTGTTGGGTGCTGCCGTTGCAGACGACGTTCTTGGCCTCATCATTCTCACGGTTGTGACGCGCGTGGTGGAAAAAGGCTCCATTGATATTGGCGGTCTGTTGTCCACCATCGGTCTTGCACTTGGATTCCTCATTGGCGCGGGCGCCATTGGATTGTTGCTTTTACCACGCTTACTGCAATGGATTGGAGTGAAGGCAACATCGGCTGCCACTGTCGGAGTTGTTGCCGCCGGAATCACCTTTGCGTTCTCTGCGGCCGCAAGCAGCGCAAAGTTGGCGCCAATCATTGGCGCATTCGTTGCGGGCACTGCACTTGCACGCACGGAACATCACGATCGCATCGCACGTGACTTTTCCGTATTGGGAAGCCTGTTCATTCCTATTTTCTTCATGCAAATCGGCATTGACACCGACGTCACCAAGTTCTTCGATGGTCGCGTCTTGCTGTTTGCTGCCATCTTGTCCACTATCGCTGTCATTGGAAAGATGGTTGCTGCAGTCGGCGCGTTTGGTACACCGACCGACAAATTGGTCATTGGATTCGGAATGGTTCCGCGCGGTGAAGTGGGACTGATCTTTGCCACCATCGGTGTGTCTATTGGCGTTTTCGACGACGAGTTGTATGCCGTTGTGCTGTTGATGGTTCTCGTCACCACCATCATCACCCCACCGTTGCTGCGTTGGCAGATTCAAAAGGGCTCCATGACAAATGGCGGAGACGATGACTCAGGAGACTCAGACGAACCCGTTGGCGGATGGCTACGTGTCATCAACGGCAATATTGAATTGCATGGGAACCCCTCGCCTTCGTTGCTGCTTCCCTTGTCGCTAGAAGCTGCGGCCCACGCAGCTCACGCTCAACCACACGAATCATTGTTGGAATGGATGCACGCGCATCGCACCACGTCAGTCGCATGGACAACTCGCGCAACCGAGCTGTTCACTGAACTGCTCGCACGGGGCAATTCACGATCATGGCGTTTCTTGGAGGCAAATGGCGTTCTCGAACGTGCGCTTCCAGAAGTACACGCAGCAATGGAAGCTCGTCGCGGTGACTCAAGCGCACTCAACCCTGCGGTACTCACTCAAACACCGGTGATTGAGGCGCTCCAGAAGAAGACCACTCAGTTGAACAGCGGCGATATTGCACTTCTTCTTGCCGCATTTGTTTCAGACTTCTCAGAGAAGTCAGATGCATCTGGAGTACTTGGCCGCTTAGCGCTTGACGACAACACACGACAGGAAGCACTGGCATTGGTGTCTGCTTCACGACTGCTGTACAAGGTGTGCACCACCGAACCGTACGAACCCAACCAACGCCTCATTGCTCAATTGGCAGCGTTGTTAGGTAGCCCCGCCATGGTGGAACGCTGCCGCTTGCTCACCGAAGCACTCGGATCACTTCATGAATGGCAGTACACAGTCCTTCTCGACATCACGACGCAATGCCAAACACTTTTGGCGCATCCAGAACTTCTTGAAGGCTCCGAAGATTCAATCGTGTCGGTACATCGTCGCGATGCCATTGCTCTCACAACATCACCCGAGGTTATTGCGCGACTTCGTGACGCTTCAGCGGTCTATGTGCTGGCACACACACCTGATGTTCTGGTGCGACACGCAACATTGATTGATCCGGCGCCACCAACAAATACCGCCCGTATCGGCGTGCACGCCACAGATGCTCCCAACGTCTGGAACATTGACATCGCCGCACGTGATGCGCAAGGACTACTTGCACACTTCTGTGCAGCGTTGGCCACACTGAACATCAACATCATTAATGCCGACATCGCCACGTGGCCCGACGGAATGGTGCTTGACACATTTGTTGTTTCCGCAGGAACTGCACCTGACGCAAACGCTGTCACCACAGAAGTAAACGAGCGTTTGAAGAAGAAAGTAGATGCACCACAACCGTTGCCGGGTGCGTCATTGTTGTTCTCGCTCGACAACGATACGCACCCGTGGCACAGCGTGGTCACCGTGCGTGGCACCGACCAACCCGGATTGATTCGTGCTATCACTGCCGCATTCGCGAAGGCAAAAATCAGCGTTCACCATGCACGTATCACCACCACTGATGGTGTTGTGGCTGACCGATTTGAGGTGTCAACGGAAAACGGTAAGAAGATCAGCGACTCAGCTCTTCGCAAAGCCAGCAGCCTGCTTTCCTGAATTTCGGGGCGCCGTTTACAGAGCGTTCACACAACTACAGAATCGCCACATTCCTGAAACATTTGTGCGACACGTGCGAAATCTCTTTCTCGTACGGTGCTTCCAGTTGCAATAGCGACTCTCGAAGCGTCACTTCCCCAGTGACATAAACACAAGGAGTCAGGATCCAGTGAAGTTGATCACAGCGATCGTCAAACCATTCAAGGTGGACGATGTGAAAGACGCACTGAAGTCGGCAGGCGTGCAAGGCATGACCGTGACAGAGGTAAAGGGGTTCGGCCGTCAGGGCGGACACACCGAGACCTATCGCGGCAGTGAGTACGCAATCGACTTCGTGCCAAAAGTGAAGTTGGAGCTCGTCGTTGACGATGCCCAAGTCGACGCAGTGGTAGACGCAATTGTCGCCGCAGCAAATACCGGAAAGATCGGTGACGGAAAAGTTTGGGTCACCGATGTCAGCACCCTTATTCGCATTCGTACAGGAGAGGTAGGACCCGATGCTGTCTGAAGCAACAGCCCAATCCGTCCAAGCAATTTTGGACAACGTCTGGATTCTCATCGCAGCCGCACTCGTCATTTTGATGCAGGCAGGCTTTGCGCTTGTTGAAGCCGGACTCACACGCGGCAAGAACGTCGCGAATATTTTCATGAAGAACCTCATGGACTTCTGTATTGGTTCGGCTCTTTTCTTCTCGGTGGGTTATGCCATTGCGTTCGGAGGAAAGATGACCGGATTCGGCGGAATCCTTGGCGGTGACGGATGGTTCCTCGCAGGCGATGGAATTTTCACCTACGGAACACTTGACAAGTTTGTGTTCTTCACATTCCAAGCTGCATTCGCTGCAACCGCAGCAACAATCGTGTCTGGAGCTATGGCAGAGCGCACAAAGTTCAAGTCATACGTCTTGTTCTCCGCGGTCATTTCTGCGGTCATTTACCCAGTTGTGGTGCGTTGGCAGTGGGGCGGCGGTTGGTTGTTCCAACTCGACACGCCATTCCATGACTTCGCTGGTTCGGCTCTGGTGCACATGACAGGTGGTATCGCCGCTGCTGTTGGTGCCGCGTTGCTGGGACCACGCATCGGCCGCTATGGAAAAGACGGAAAGCCTCGTGCAATTCCTGGTCACTCCATTCCCTTTGCCATCTTGGGATGTTTCATCTTGTTGGTGGGCTGGTACGGCTTCAATGCTGGTTCATGGTTGGCAGCAGGCACCGAAATTGGTGGCATCGCAGTCAACACCACACTGGCCGCATCAATGGGTGCAATTGCCGCCATGATCACCACCTGGTTGCGTTCAGGAAAGCCTGACGTGGCGATGGCGGGCAACGGCCTGTTGGCAGGTCTCGTCGGTGTTACCGCTGGTGCCTGGGTGGTAAATGGCCTTGGTGCAATCGTCATTGGAACAATCGCCGGCATCATCGTGGTGTTTGCAGTTTCATTCTTCGACAAAGTGAAGATTGACGACCCAGTTGGCGCAGTCAGCGTTCACGGAGTGTGCGGTGCATTCGGCACTCTCGCAGTAGGACTCTTCTCATCCATCGAGGTTGATGGCGTCATCAAGAAGGGGCTCTTCTACGGCGGTGGCGCTGACCAGCTGATCAGCCAAATCATTGGTGTGGCAGCAATTGCAGCATTCGTCTTCGTTGCCTCGCTGATCTTGTTCGCCACATTGAAGGCCACAGTTGGACTTCGCGTGAGTGAACAAGAAGAGATTGAAGGTCTCGACGTTCACGAACACGGTTTCGCTGGCTACAGCACCGCTGACTAATTTCCCCACATTCGAACAACCCGCGCCTCCACAACGTCGTGGAACGCGCGGGTTGTTTGCGTTCTGCATTCCTTCACTAGTTGGAAACATTGACGAAACACACGCCACTTAGCGTCAGCATCGCAATCCCCCATCACAAGGAGACACCCAATGCTGTTTGCAGTAGACATTGACACCGGAGCAACAGCGTGGGTTTTGGTATCCACCGCCCTAGTTGCGTTTATGACGCCCGGCCTTGCCTTTTTCTACGGCGGCATGGTCCGTTCAAAGAACGTTCTCGGCATGTTGATGCAGAACATTTTCTCCATGGGACTCATCAGCGTGCTGTGGGCCACCATTGGTTTCTCACTTGCATTCGGCGGTGACAACGCATACATCGGCAACTTTGATTTTGTGTTCCTGAAAGACCTCGGTTCAGTCGCATCGCTCCCTGGCTATACCGGCGACTTCGGGCTAGTTGTTCCTGTGATGGTGTTCTTCGCATTCCAGATGATGTTTGCGGTCATCACACCAGCGCTCATCACTGGTGCGACAGCAGATCGATTGAAGTTCTCGGCCTATGCGGTCCTCATCGGCATCTGGGGAGTTGTGGTCTATCCCACGGTTGCGCACTGGGTCTTTAGTCCGAACGGTTGGCTGTTTAAGCGCGGTGCATTGGACTTCGCTGGAGGTGCGGTGATTCACGTCAACGCAGGTGTAGCTGCACTTGCAATCATCTTGGTACTTGGCAACCGAAAGGGCTGGCCGCGCGAGGCAATGCCTCCACACAACTTGCCATTCACCATTTTGGGTACCGGCATCCTGTGGTTCGGGTGGTTCGGGTTCAATGCCGGCTCGGCATTGGGAGCAAATGGTCTTGCAGCACAAGCGCTGGTCAACACTCACCTTGCTGCAGCGTCTGCCATGGTCGGTTGGTTGATTGTTGAGAAACTTCGCGCCGGTCACGCAACAACTCTTGGTGCAGCATCGGGTGCAGTCGCTGGTCTTGTTGCTATCACTCCGTGTGCTGGTTTTGTTGGCGGATACGCACCAATCATCATCGGTTTCATCTCTGGTGCAGTGTGTTACCTCGCTCTGTCGCTCAAGACGAAGTTTGGTTTCGATGACAGCCTTGATGTCATCGCGGTTCACCTCGTTGGTGGAATTTTGGGCGCTATCTTGTTGGGCTTGTTCGCCGACACGAAAGTCAACTCACTTGGCTTTGACGGCCTCTTCTTTGGTGGCGGAGCAGAACTACTGATTGACCAACTTGTTGCCCTAGGAGCCACCATGGTGTTCTCATTTGTTGTGACGTGGATTATCGCCAAAGCAATTGATGCAACAATGGGCCTTCGCGTCTCTACCGAAGACGAGCTACGAGGCCTTGACCAAAGTCAACACGCAGAATCTGCGTATCAGTGACTTCAATCCCAAGCAAGAAAGGCAGAATAAAGACATGAAGCTCGTGACAGCAATTGTGAAGCCATTCAAAGTGGACGACGTGAAGGACGCGCTAAAGAACGCAAATGTCCATGGCATGACCGTCACTGAAGTGAAAGGCTTTGGTCGCCAGGGTGGCCATACCGAGACATACCGTGGATCTGAGTATCAAATTGACTTTGTTCCCAAAGTGAAGATGGAACTTGTGGTTGATGATGCCGATGCAGAGCGCGTAGTGGACGTCATCGTCCAAGCAGCCAGCACCGGCAAAATCGGCGATGGCAAGGTGTGGGTCACCAATGTTGAGCAGATTGTCCGTATTCGTACGGGCGAACATGGAGCATCAGCCATCTAAGCCCTAGTCTCGTTGTATGACGATGACACCAGATGCCCCAGCCAAGGCCGAACGCTGGACAGCCCAGTGGAAAGAACTCTATGAAGAGGTCATCAACACCGGCCTATGTACTGGTTGTGCCGGATGCGTTGTTACATGCCCGCACGATGTCATCGGGTACGAACACGAAGAAGGCAAGTACAAGCCCTTCCATCTAGAAGAAGAACTAGGCCTCGACAACTGCATTCATGGCGAGAAAGGATGCACCACGTGCACGCGTGCGTGTCCCCGCTTCCGTACCTGGGAATCATCAGCAAACAAGCACCTCTTTGGTCGTGATCGCGAAGATGACGAAATGGCCGGCATTTGGGAACAACTTCTTCTCACACGTGCTACAGACAAGACACAACACGAGAAAGGTCAAGACGGCGGATTTGTCACTGCGATGCTGTCGTGGTTGATGGACAACAACTACATCGAAGGCGCACTAGTGAGTGGTGTTGAAGACGACGACAAGTGGAAAGCAAAACCAGTTCTTGTACAGACCAAAGAGGAAGTTTTGGCCACCGCTGGTTCGCGCTACACATATTGTGCCAACCCATTAGCACTGCGCGATGCGAAGGAAAAAGGCTTAAGCAAGTTGGCTCTTGTTGGAATGGGATGCCAAGTGTCATCACCACCAGTGATGTGGGACCGCAAAGCCGGAAAAGTATCAAAGCCATTCCAATTCAATATTGGACTTCTGTGCAGTAAGACATTTGACGATGCAATTTTCACCGAACTCTTCGAGCCGAAATACGGCTTGAAGAAAGAAGACATGGTGAAGATGAACATCAAAGGCGCTTTCCAAATTTGGATGAAAGATGGTTCATTCCACGAAATCGATTTGAAGGAATGCCATCAGTGGACGCGCGAAGGATGCAAAAACTGTCCTGACTTCGCAGCTGAACACGCCGACATCTCCACGGGCGGCATTGGCAAAGACAACGACTGGACTCTCACCATTGTTCGCACCAAGTTGGGTGTTGAAGTAATTGAGCGCATGATCAAAGACGGAGTTATCGAGTCTCGTCCCGCACAAGAAGACGAAGTGGCAATGAAGTTGTTGCGCACATTGTCCATTGTGAGTCGTCGTCGTTGGCCAGATTGGGCTGAGACAACCGTCAAGGTGGGAACGCCGGCATTGAAGAAGAAGGCACCTGCACCAGAGCCAGTCGCCGATGCAGCGCCTGCTGGCGATGCTCCTTCACCCGACACGCCACCTTCTGCCTAATTTCTCTCTGCCTGATTCCTGAGTCGCATCGCGCGACTACTGTGAGTTGTATTCAGTCACGCAGTAGGGGGCGTTATGGCGTTACATCCACAAGCATTGGCAATTCTGGAAATCATGGCGTCGCTCGGTGGCCCTGTTATTCATGAATCAACACCAACAGAGTTCCGCGCGTATTACGACTCGCGCACTGTTCCTGGCCCAGAGGAAATGCACGAGATTCGTGATGTGAGCGCAGGTGGAGTTCCGTCACGTTTGTATCGCCCCACCAATCGCACCGACAGCGGACTGCTGGTGTACTACCACGGCGGTGGATGGGTTATCGGCGGCCTCGACTCACACGATGGCATCTGCAAGTCATTGGCTAAGCGCACAGGTCACGCTGTGTTGTCTGTTGACTATCGCCTTGCTCCAGAACACCCGTATCCCGCCGCAGTAGAAGATGCCATGTGCTCGTTGCGTTGGGCCTACGAGAACGCATCAGAACTTGGTGTCAACCCCGACCGAATTGCAGTTGGTGGCGACAGTGCTGGCGGAAATTTGGCTGCGATCGTGGCACAACAACGCCCCGTGCCATTGGTGTTTCAATTGCTCATCTACCCCGCCACCGACATGACACAGTCGCACGCATCGCACACCGAAAATGCGGCGGGACCAGTGTTAACGCAACAGGCAATGGAGTGGTTTATTGGCCACTACATGCCCAAGTCAGCCGACAAGAAAGACCCGTTGGCTTCCCCATTGTTTGCACCTAATTCGTTGTTCGTGGGCGCACCACCAGCGTTGATTATTACGGCAGAACATGATCCATTGCGCGACGAAGGCGAAGCGTACGGACGCAAGCTCATTGAAAATGGCGTGCCCGCCAGCATTGTTCGCTACTACGGCATGTTCCATAGCTTCTTCAGCATGCATCACCTCATGGATGACGCAAATACCGCACATGACATTTCTGCCACCATGCTGGCAAAAGCATTCAACGCCTAAGTTTCTTTCTTTTTCTTTGCTCGCTCAGCAATGATGCGCTGATGAACTGACATGTATTCCCGGTGTGTCTCTTGCGCGAGACGCTGTAATCGAAGCGCTGTGAGTAGATACACGTATGCATCGTCGCGTGATTCCACCGCAACAATTTCGAACACTTCAATCTGTGTCTCATCAATTTCGCGATACACAATTCGGTGCGTTGGTGGATTTCCGTATCCGAAATAGACCTTGCGACAATCCGACAAGTCACCAAACTTAGGCATCTTCTCTAATGGAACGCCGGAGATACTCCCTGATGCGAGACGTTTCAACATAGATGCCGCAACAGTTGCTAAAGCAACGTCTATTGACTTCAGGCGCAAAAGGTCTTGTCGTGCATCGGGAGAAATATCTATTTTGCGCGGAGTGTATGTGCTCATTCGTCAACGTCACTGAGGCCGAGTTCTTCAAGCACTTCATCCAATGTGTACCGAACACCGGTGTCCGTCGCGTCACGTGCACGGATTCGCGTTGCGATAACCATGTCTTCGATGATGGGATCAAGCATCTCGATGATTTCCCACGGGACAATTGCCGCTTCGGGCACTCGCCGATTACCGAACACCACAATTCCGGCAGCAGCACCTTCTTTACGGAAGATGGCAGTGATCTCGGTGAGGCAAGCCCTGGCCTCACTGACAGGAAGAACTTCTTGGCGTGGAATGGCAGTCATGGCGTCAGGGTAACCACAATTCCCAACTTGTACAAGTTGTTGTACAAGTTTTTGACGCGTGTTTAGGCGCCTAAACGGGCTGCCTTTTTAAAGACGGCGTCCAACATCGGCTCGGTCAGTTTCCCCGTGAACGTGTTCTGCTGGCTGGGGTGAAACGAACACAGGATGACGGTTCCATCAGCGGCGGTGACTTCCACGCCATGACCAAACTTTGGTCGAGGTTTCACATTCCATTCTTTACACACCGCTTCATACGCAAAACTTCCCAAGCACACAACAACTCGCACGTTCTTCAACAACGCGCGTTCACGTTGCAAAAATCCGACACACGCATCTCGCTCTTCTGGCAACGGTTTGTTGTTTGGTGGAGCACATCGCACTGCAGATGACACCCACGCATTCGTCAACTGCAAACCATCGTTGGCATTCACACTCTCGGGTTGTGTGGCAAGGCCTGCTCTGTACATGGCGCGATACAACCAATCACCACTGCGATCACCGGTGAACATACGACCTGTTCTGTTCGCACCGTGTGCTGCAGGAGCAAGACCCATCACCCACACCCCTGCCTGTGGATCGCCAAATCCAGGAACTCCCTTACCCCAATATGTGTCGTCTTTGAACGAAGCCCGCTTGTCTCGCGCAACATCCTCACGCCACTGCACTAAACGCGGACATTGACGACACGAGGTGACATCTGCGCTCACTTTTTTCAGGGAATCCACGCCTCTCACAGTAGGTTGATTCTGCATGGCAACAGCAAAGAAAAAGCAAGCCCCGCCCGCATCAACTCTTATTTTGTTGGTGCGCCATGGCCAAACCCCCACCACCGGAAAAGTGCTCCCGGGTCGCGCAGCCGGATTACATCTTGCGGAAGCTGGCGTATCGCAAGCGCACCGTGTTGCTGAACGAATTGCCGAACTTCCGAAGGTTGACGCCATTTATGCATCCCCATTGGAACGCGCACGCGAGACGGCGGCTCCCATTGGAAAAGCACTAAAGCAGCGGGTGAAAATTGACAAGGGACTTCTTGAGTGCGATTTTGGCGATTGGACCGGCGCCGAGCTTGGCAAGTTAATGAAATTGCCTGAATGGTCAACCGTGCAAAAAGCGCCCAGTACTTTTCGTTTTCCCAATGGTGAGTCCTTCACGGAAATGCAAACGCGCATGGTCTCTGCACTTGATCGAATTCGTGCTGCGCATCCGGGCGGCACGGTGGTGTGCGTGTCGCATGCAGATCCCATTAAGGCTGCCGTGGCACATGCCATGGGAACCCACCTCGACCTTTTCCAACGCATTGTTATTGGCACGTGTTCGGTGAGCGCCGTTGCGTACTCGGGACATGGGCCAATTGTCCTTACCGTCAATTCAACAGGCGGCTCTCTTGCCGACCTGCGTCCATCCTGAATTCTCTGGCACACTGAGACGTACATGAGCATGTATTTCGACTTCGAAAATGCCGACGCATTTGCCACCGGCGCCATCGGCGAACCTGGACAGCGCACCTTCTACTTGCAGATTCGAGCCGATGGTCGTGTTGTATCGGTGAAGTGCGAGAAAACACAAGTGCAAGCACTCAGCACCTACTTGCGCGACATGTTGGCCGACATGCCAGACACGGGTCCCGCGCTTGACCCCACTTTGTCTTCACTGGTGAACCCTGTTGAACAAGATTTTGTCTTGGGCGGAATTGGATTAGGAATCGACCGCTCCAACATGCGCATGGTTGTTCAACTTGAAGAAATGACATTCGTTGAAGAATCAGACGAAGACGACGATTTCTACGACATTCTTGAAGATGATGAAGCAAGCGAAACACCAACAACTGTTGTTCGCGTGTTACTCACACCAGAACAGGTGCGTGCGTTCTGTGACACAGCAGATTTGTTTGTGTCTGCAGGCCGCGCAATTTGTAAGTGGTGCACACAGCCTGTGAACCCCAGCGGGCATGCGTGCCCGAAGTTCAACTAAGTATGAAACACTCCCCGTCGGTGCTGGAACGCCTCACGCATGGCGCAATCAGCATTGAAGGGCGCATGCCCAATTCGTCGAATGCCACGTTCCTTGTCACCATTGAAGAACACAACGGCGACGATTCACCCATGCAGGCCATCTACAAACCGTTAGCTGGCGAGCGACCATTGTGGGATTTTGACCCCGGCCTGTACAAGCGCGAGGTGGCCGCCTATCGCCTCAGTGACGCGCTTGGATTCAACATGGTTCCACCTACTGTGATGCGCGACGATCAATTAGGTGAGGGCTCTTTGCAGTTGTTTATTGACCATGATCCCACACAGCACTACTTCACCTTTCTTGATGGTCGACCCGAACTTCATGATCAATTACGCAAAATGGCTGTGTTTGACATTGTTGCCAACAACACTGACCGAAAAGGCGGCCATGTGGTGGTGGATGCCGATTGCAATGTCTGGGGAATTGACCACGGCGTGTGCTTCAGCGAAGAGTTCAAATTGCGCACTGTGATTTGGGATTTCGCTGGTGATGTCATTGATGACCACCTGATTGCACCGCTCATTCCATTTGTTGAATCTGTTCCTGTTGCCATTGCCGCATTACTCACTGACGATGAAATAGAAGCGATGATTGAACGCACCGAGTGGATCATCGAGAATCGAGTATTCCCCGCGCCGGAGAGTCGCTACCAATACCCATGGCCTCTTCTTTAGACGAACTCATTCAGCGCGCAGACCTTGATGGTTTGGTGCGCCATGTGGACGATACGTGCGCTGCCCGCGACTGGGATCATGTGTTACGAATTCGAAACGAAGCTCGTGCCGCTGTGAAGACCGGCCGACAGTTGTGGCCCATTGCAACGCTTGCCAATTATCGACTTGCGTTGTGGGCACCTGCAGAATTGGCGGTGCGCGCATTAGATGACACGGCTCGCACTTTTATGCCAGGGCCTGTCAGCGAGATATTGGCCATTCACCATTCGTGGAATGACCTTGCACCACATCTTGACCATGACCACGACAGATCATTGGTGGCATACGAACGTGCACTGCGCGGTGATGTCATAGCCCCACACGAGCACCGCGTATTAGAGATTCCATTTGCCACGGCCGCATGGGAACCCACATATCAATTGGCGTCATATAACGACAATGGCGTTGTGGATGACGCGCCATCTCTCCAGCTCTCGTGGTCCTCGCTACACCCGCAGCCTGCACAAACACCGAGCGATGACACCACATCTGCCTTTGCGCGCATGATGGAACCATGGACAGCGCACTCCAACGGCACCGCACGCGCTGTTGTTGTAGAGGGCGGCCTTGAAGATGCTCTGGGTGCATTGCAGCTAGATGATGTGCGTGTGGCGCACATGCCAACTGACCAGGCGCTGACATGGCTGACATGGGCCGCATCAAATGGAGGCGCTCATGGAAAACGTCGCGGTGTAGCGACGGGGCGCAGCGAAGCGTTGTGGCTGTTAGCAACATTTACAGCACTGGCCGATGAATGGCCCGAATCGTTTGATGAACTTGGCGATGTGCTGAACGATCTGCAGTTCTACGCGTTCACAGCAACATCACATGACGCCACTGGGTGGTGGCTTCAACTAGCGGTTGTTGACCATGACGAAGGTGTGTCCGCTGCATTCATCGCCCGCGACCATATGTGAGAGGTCTCACACGGTCACTATCCTGACGATGTGAGCGATACGTGGAAGGTTGCCTATGGCGACAAAACCGAATCTGAGCGCAGTTGGACCCAACTTGTTCCTTCCGACAGTCTGGGAATCATCGATTCGCTTCATCTTTCATCAGATGCGGCAATCATTGATGTTGGCGGTGGTGCGTCGTACTTAGTTGACAACTTGCGTCAACGCGGATTCTTGAACATCACACTGCTCGACATCTCACCCGATGCACTCGCAGAATCTCGCGGAAGAAATGGTGAGGCACTCACATACATCGCCACAGACATCACTCAGTGGACTCCACAGCACACGTACGACTTGTGGCACGACCGCGCAGTGTTTCACTTCCTCACAGAATCACAACAACAAGACGCCTACATTCAGGCACTCACCGCCGCCACACACAGTGGCTCTCATGCAGTGATTGCAACATTTGCCCCCGACGGCCCCGACATGTGCTCTGGCCTGCCCGTGCAACGGTGGAGTGCAGAAGATCTGGCACATCGCTTCGCAGAGAACTTCACCATGTTGTCAAGTGAACGCCACGAACACACGACGCCGTGGGGCTCTGTTCAGCCGTTCACATTCGTCGTGTTGAAACGCCGTTCATCACAGCCTGGCAACAATGACAGCAAAGAGACTGGCAAAGCCACCGACAGTAATGGTGCCTAGCGCCCACAAAGCGGCGACCACACTGGCGAATCTCTTGTCGATCTGATCAAAGCGGCCGTCAAATTGTTCGAATCGCTTGTCAACCTGACCAAAGCGACCATCAATCTGTTCGAATCGCTTGTCAACCTGACCAAAGCGGCCGTCAAATTGTTCGAATCGCTTGTCAACCTGATCAAAGCGAACATCAATCTGATCGAGTCGCTTATCAATCTGATCAAGACGCAGGTCAAGTCGATCTATGTCGGACTTGCGCGCAACGTCAGACCATCCGAAATGAGGCATGTATTCCATCATTGTGTCTGCCACTTCATCCCCCATCACTTTGCGTAACGCAGTATGCATTTCAAACCGTTGTGCTTCAGATACCGACATCATAAACCTCTTTCAAACAGGATTGTGATGCGAATGTGTGCCGCCACAACGACAACCGGACAACAAGCCCCTGACAAACAAAAGAACCCCCGCCACATAGCGAGGGTTCTTTCATAAAACGCAAGTGGGACTTAGCGGTTCTTCAAAGCCTCAATCAGCTTTGGCAACACCTTGTGCACGTCACCAACAATGCCCAAGTCGGCAACACCAAAGATGGGTGCTTCCTTGTCCTTGTTGATGGCGATGATGTTCTTTGAACCCTTCATTCCCACCATGTGCTGCGTTGCACCAGAGATGCCTGCTGCGATGTAAATGTTTGGCTTCACAACCTTGCCGGTCTGACCCACTTGGAATGAGTAAGGAACCCATCCGGCGTCGACGATTGCACGTGATGCACCAGGTGCACCCTTTAGCAACTGCGCCAACTCGTTGATCATTTCGAAGCTTGCTGACTCGCCGAGTCCGCGGCCACCAGCAACAACGATGTCTGCTTCGTCCAACTTCGGACCAGAGGTCTCTTCCACGTGCACTGCGTTCACAGTTGCGCCGCCGGTGCTACCAAGGTCTGGCACTGCCACTGCGGTGACTGCTGCTGCGGATCCACCTGCTGATTCGGCCGCGAATGATTTCGGACGGAATGCTGCGAGGAATGGAGCAGCGCCAGTGAAGGTGGTGCTGACCAATGTGTTTCCACCAAAGATTGGTGTCACAACAGTGACGCCGTTTCCGCTGTCGGTGATGTCGATGTTGTTGGTGATGACGGTCTTGTCAATCTTGACTGACAAGCGTGACATGACGTCGCGACCTTCGTAGTTCTGCGGGAACATGATGAGGTCTGGTGTTTCGCCACCATCGATAACAGCCTTCATTGCTGATGCGATTGCAACGCCAGGAAGTGATGAGCCGTGATCGACTGCGTACACCTTGGTTGCGCCGTACTCGCCCAATGCTGCGGCTGCTGCGTTTCCATCGCCACCAAGAATTGCGGTGACGTTTGATGACAACGAACGAGCCTTCGTGAGAAGTTCGAGTGTTGCTGATGTTGGTGCGCCGTTCGCAACTTGTGCGAAGACCCAGATGTTGTTGAGTGCCATGATGATTCTCCTCTAGTGCCTTCGACTCAGATTGCCTTCAGGTTCTCAAGGAACCCGACGATCTTGGTGAATGTTTCGCCGTCATCTTCAATGACTTCGCCAGCTTGACGTGCTTCTGCTTGTGCAACGTTGCTGATCTGCTGACCTGCACCTGCCCAGCCAACTGGTGTAACACCAAGGTCTGCTGCGGTGATTTCTTCCACTGGCTTTGACTTTGCAGCCATGATGCCCTTGAACGATGGGTAGCGAGGCTCCACCACACCTGCGGTCACGCTAATAAGTGCAGGCAACGGGCAGGTGACTTCGTCGTAACCAGCTTCGGTCTGACGATCGACTTTCAATGATCCACCTTCAACAACAACTTTCTTTGCGAAAGTGACAGAAGGAAGTCCGAGAAGTTCTGCCATTTGCTCTGGCACTGTTCCTGTGTAACCGTCTGATGATTCTGTTGCACCGATGATGAGGTCTGCTCCACCCATGCGCTTGATTGCTGCTGCAAGAACTTTTGCAGTGGTGAGTGCATCTGAACCTTGCAGTGCAGGATCGGACACCAACACACCTTTTGCGGCGCCCATTGCAAGAGCGGTACGCAAACCAGATGTTTCATTGTTGGGTGCCATGGACACGAGGCTGACCTCGCCGCCACCGGCTTTGTCGACCAACTGAAGTGCCATCTCAACGCCGTATGCGTCGGAGTCGTCGAGGATGAGCTTGCCATCTCGCTTCAGGGTGTTGGTTGCCCCATCAAGTGCACCAGGCGCTGCGGGGTCGGGGATCTGCTTCACACAAACGATCACATTCATAGGTGACATTGTTACCCAGTAGTCAGCCCTTCACCCAACCCAACGAGCCGATTTCGCGTGACGTTTGTCGTATCGGGCACATGGCGTGCAGTCCCTCTGGGAGGCTCGCTGGTACCGTAATCAGCCTTGCGTCTTTTGCTGATTGTGAACTCATTTGCGTCCTCTGTGACGGCGAAAAACACCGCAACGGTGCACCAACGGCTGTCCCAGTACCACGATGTGCAGGTGGTGGAGACCAATCGGCGCGGTCATGCCACTCGTTTTGCCGAAGACGCAGCCCGGCGCGGCATTGACGTGGTGGTGGCCTATGGCGGAGACGGCACCCTGAACGAGGTGGCCACGGGCGTTGCCACCACCAATACGGCACTGGCCGTTCTGCCTGGTGGGTCGACCAATGTGTTCGCCCGCACCTTGGGGATGCCGAACGATGCTCTACAGGCCGTGGAGCTCATCATCGATGCATTGGACCGCAACGACATCTCACCCATCGGTTTGGGTCGCGCGAATGGTCGATACTTCACGTTTCACACCGGACTTGGCTATGACGCCGCAGTGGTGAAGTGGGTGGAACGTCGCGCAGCACTAAAGCGCTACTTCGGTCACCCACTATTTGTGTTGGCGTCGTTGAAAACGTTCTTCATGGATTTCGATAGAAAGCGTCCGCATTTCTCGCTGGAATTCGGCGATGGCCACACAGTGACCAACGGATATTTCTCTGTGATCATGAATACAAACCCATACACGTATTTGGGCAACAGACCGCTTGACCTTGTTCCGTCCACCGGATTAGACACCGGACTTTCCGTGGTCACGTTTAAGACAATGAAACCCACTCACATTCTTCGCACGTTGGCATCTGCATTGCGCGGTGGCGGTGTTCCCGAAAAGTCATGGCTTGATGTACACACCAATGTGTCATCGGTGACCGCACGTGATGGTCGTGCATTTTCGTATCAACTTGATGGCGACTACTTGGGCGAAGTGAATGAAGCGGTGTTCGAACATGTACCGAACGCGTTGCGCTTGGTGCGCTCACATCCGTAGCGAACGCGACGCACTTCTCTGCATCGCTCGCTCACCGACCCTACGAGTGTTTCGCCAACACCTGCAGTGCTACATCGGGAACGTTGGTGCACAGACCGTCAATTCCCCATGACACCAAATTGGCCATGACCTCGGGATCATCTACGGTCCACGAGTTCACTTGAACACCGTGCGAATGAAACACATCTATGCATTCCTTGGTGACATGACCGAAATACGGGTGCAATGCGGTGTGGCCAGAGTTAGCCAATGAACGCGCGGTCTTTTCGTAGTCCTCGGGCCGAACACCCATGGTGAGCCACGCAGTTCGCACCTCGGGACGCAAGGTACGCATTGCATCAACAGTGCCACGATGAAAACACGAGATGAGCCAACGGTCATCGTCGCCGCGTTCTGCCAGATAGCGCGCAACAGTTGCAGCCAACATGTCGGTGTCATCAAAGTCGGGGTCTTGCGGATAGTTCTTGATTTCAATGTTCACCCACATTCCGTCGCAGGCATCAAGTGCTGCGTCCAGGAATGGAATCTCTGCGGGTAAGTCGGCACTGTTCGTTTCAAAAATAAGACGACCATCGGCAAGTGCAGCGTCGTGATGAATTGCCATGCGACCATCGGCTGTTCTGCGTACGTCTAACTCAACGGCGTGAGCACCCATTTCGCGTGCACGACGAAACGCAGCCAGCGTGTTTTCCTTCTCCGCCTTCGACGCACCACGGTGGGCGATTACCTGAACGTTTGCCATGTCACAACCTGACTCTCACAGCTTCTCAAAAACTTTTGGAAAAATACATCGCTGAACTTTGCCTTCTCCATTGTTACTCGCCAAGTTCGCTCGTAGTGTTCTCATGCGGGTGGTTCGCCACCCAACCCACCGTGCGCGTTGCGCCTGAGACAACTTAAGGAAACCGACGTGTCGATCCTCGCGTCTTCGCTAGCTCTTGGAAATGCCGATTACACCTGGCGAGCTCAGGCCACCTGTCGTGATACAGATCCTGAATTGTTCTTCCCCGTTGGTACTACCGGACAAGCGTTGTTGCAGATTGCAAAAGCCAAGTCGGTCTGCTGCGAGTGCCCCGTTCACGTGGAATGCCTTCAGTTCGCTCTCGAGACCAACCAAGACACCGGTATCTGGGGTGGCACCTCTGAAGAAGAGCGCCGCCAGATTCGTCGCGAAGAAGCCGCACGTCAGCGCGCACTCAAGCAGCAGCAACGCGCCGCGCTCTAGACCCGACACGGGTCCTCGTCCGCCACGGCTTGCCCTACAGCGGGGGCAACTATTCGTTCTCTAGCGGGACTCGTAGAGCAATCACCGTTCCCGTGTGACCCGCCTGTGGGGTCAGTTCCACTGCCGCCAATTCTTCTGGAGTGGCAGGACGCATTTCGATGGTGCCCGCCAGCTCAGTGGTGACCAGAGTGCGCACAATGGACAAGCCCAATCCCGTGGCGTCGGCCAACTGGAAGTCGGCGGGAATTCCGCGACCGTCGTCGATCACCTGAATATCTAGTTGCGTATCGTCGGCCGTGAGGCGCACCACCACATTGCCGCCACCGTTGCCACTGGTGTAGCCGTGGTCAACTGCGTTCTGCAACAACTCGGTAAGCACCACAGACAACGGTGTCACCACAGTTGCGGGCAAACGTCCGCCGTCACCAATCACGGTGAAACGCATGGGTCGATCTGGTGACTGCAAACTTTCTTCCACCAAACGAAGAAGTGGGCGAACAATTTCAATAAACGCCACATCGTCACCGGGTTCACGCGACAAGGTTTCGTGCACTAGCGCAATGGTGCGAATGCGTCGTACAGACTCCGCCACTGCTGCTTTGGCTTCGGCAGATTCCAAACGACGACCCTGCAAACGCAACAACGATGAAATTGTTTGCAAGTTGTTCTTGACGCGGTGGTGAATCTCGCGAATAGTGGCATCTTTCGACAAAATCAATCGGTCACGACGACGCAGTTCGGTGACGTCGCGCAACAACATCAACGCACCCGTTACCTCAGAACCATCGGCTGTGTCCTCCACAATGGGAATACAACGCGTTAACAGCGTGATATCGGCTGTTTGTTCAAATTCTTCCACCACTGGCTGTCGGCGCTCGAAGGCTTGTCGTACTGATGAATCAATAACGCCTAGTTCGGCCAGCGTTTGACCCACAGCATTGGCACTAATACCTACGCGATGCAATGCAGATGTTGCGTTTGGTGATGCATAACGAACGCGCGAATCGGCATCTAACACAATGGCGCCGTCACCCACACGTGGTGCAACACTGCTGTCGGCAACGCGACCTACAAACGGGAACGCACCGCGCATGACCATGGTGGCAAAACGATCAAACAGATCTAGATAGGTGCGCTCAAGTTCGCCAGGCTGACGACCGGTTCGTCGTGACCATTCGCGCGTTAACACTGCAATGGTTTCGCCTTCATGGCGCACGGGAATAGCCATTAAGCGACAATCTTCGTCAATACCTTCAACAAAGATTTCGTCTTCCATAATGGCGCCGGTGCGAAACGCTTCGGCCAACAACGGTGACTCGCTTCCCTCGGCCATCGAGCCCACGCGGTCTACCAAGTACAAGGTTTGCCCCGTAGCGGCGCGCACCTGAGCCAATACCAACCAGTTGTCACCAGCAACAGGCACATGCAACATGAGGTCTGCGAAACAGAGGTCGGCAAGCATTCCCCACTCGCTGACCAAGTTCACTAAGTGTGTGGTCTGCTCTTTCGTGAGTTCGGTGTGCTGACGCGCAAGTTCACCAAGTGTTGACATGGGCGCTCCCTTCTAAGAGCAAGTCTGCCCCACGCAATGGGTGTGAATGTGCCACTGATGCTGTGGCGTTGGGCGTTGTAGGCGTGTGGGCTCAGCCGCCGAAGCCGATGCGACGGTCTGCGTCGCCCGAGCCGATTTCCACGTATGCAATTTTGGCTGACGGAATTGCGATGTCGCGACCCTTTTTGTCGGTGATCCACAACGTGTCGGTGGCGCCAGTTAGAGCAGCGTTGACTGCAGCCTTCAATGCTTCACGTGCCTTGGCGTCGTCTTCTACTTCCACTGCGATCTCGCGCGGTGCTTGTGTGATTCCAATGCGAATGTCCACGATAAAAGTCCTTTGGATAGGCCCGAATGTCTCTTCAGGCTAGTTGCGAAACTACCGATTAGAGCAAGACTCACTCTTCCAACTCAGGGAATACCCGGAGACATTCCTTGAGATACTGAGCTGCGGCACTCACAATTGGGTTTCTCATCTTTGCAATGTCATCCAAGTCTCTGGGCGTGTATCTGTCTTTGTCGTAATTCCGCCAAACACCGACAATTCCCATCCCACTGGGAATGGGACCAAGAACTTTGTTGGACGGGGCATATTCGTCCCACGTTTCCTCGGCAGCGCTCAAAATGTAGGCACTACTACGAAAAGTGGACACAATAACCATTGCGCCTGGGATAGTAGGAGTGACGTCAAGAATCGGGGCCATGTATTCATTGAAAGCAGACATCAACTCATTCGTCTCGTGAGAAAAGGTTTGTTGGTTAACAAACACCGCAGGACTTGAAACAATCATTCCGTGGCATGTTGAATATCCATTTGAGCGTTCGAAGAACTCAAATGCGTCCCATCGCTTTGGCGTCGCCCAGTACTTCTCCAATGATGCATCTTTCATTCCAAATTCGAGAAGATATGACGCACCTATTGACCACTTATTTCCGTCAGCGCCAAATTGACTTGTAGTCAAAGAATCCAAATCAAGGTCTTCGTACATTCGATCGGTTAGTAGAGGTGCGATAAGTCCAAACTCATTGAAAGTCTTCTCAAACTCATTCTTCTTGACCTCAATTGAATTCAAGTCGATCCCATAAAGGGAATTCAGATAACTGTCTGGAAATGCTGCATATGCAAGCGCATATACGAAATCTCTCACGTATTCTTCTCGATTTGGAATTTCTCGTGGATGAGCCTGATCTTTGGACCACCCAGCATTGAAATAGTCATTACTCATTAACTGGCCGATAAATCTTGGCGCCTCTAGATAACCCTCAAATGGATTTCTGCGCGACAGATCTCTTCCCCAATACATGTACTTCAGCATTGACAGTGCATCTCTCATGACTTCAGTGGGCTGCACCTGACGCGAATTCATGTAGTCCATTGATGCATGAACAGTTGCAGAATCGTCATTGTCCATAAAGAAAAGTGAGATTCCAACGGCAGGCGCAATCTCAACTAATTCTGCGCAACAAGTTTTCTTGTTACACATTGGATCGACGGCTTCGTCGTCACTTTTATGTTTTGCCGCCTTAAACATCGCATCTACAAAGTCCATGCGAAGACCAATCCAGCGAATCCAACGGAGGTCTGTTTCCTGCGGGTCTATCCACCGTTCGTCAATATGGTCCACAACACACTCCTTATTCGAAGGTAAACACCGATGGTAACTGAGCGCGCTCAAGCCCATCTGCAACCAGGGGTTGATCAAAAATCAATCAACCTAGGAGTTCAGTGATGCAACTACAGAAGCTTCAAGCCTTTGCTGAAGATCTTCTTTGGCTTCATCTTGTCGACTTCTTCGGCCAATGCGTGGAAGGCCTTGCCAGTCTCTGACTCTGGCGCAACAGCAGCAATGGGTTTGCCGTCATCGCCACCTTCGCGCAATGCCATGGTGAGAGGAATTTGTGCAAGCAACGGCACACCCAGTTCGGTAGCCAATTCTTGACCGCCACCAGAGCCGAACAGTTCGTATCGCTTGCCGTCATCGCCGGTGAACCATGACATGTTCTCGATAACTCCGCGCACAGGCAGATTGACTTTCTTTGCCATTGCTGCAGACAAACGTGCAACCTTTTGGGCAGCTTCTTGTGGTGTTGTCACAACAAGTACTTCTGCTTTCGGCAAGTACTGGCTAAGGCTGAGTGCAATGTCGCCGGTGCCTGGTGGCATGTCGATCAACAAGTAATCGGGTTCATCCCAGAACACATCGGTGAGGAATTGCTCAAGTGCTTTGTGCAGCATTGGTCCACGCCAAATAACTGCTTCGCCTTCCGGCACGAAATAGCCAATAGAAATGCAGCGAACTCCATAGTTCTCCGGTGGCAACAACATGTTGTCAATGACGACAGGTTCACGGTCTGCACCCAACATGCGTGGAATAGAGAAACCGTAAATGTCGGCGTCCACAATTCCCACGGTGTTGCCGCGTGCAGCGAGTGCAACTGCCAAGTTGGTGGTGACACTGCTCTTGCCAACGCCGCCCTTGCCTGATGAAATCAACAATGGGCGTGTCTTTGAATCTTTCGCAGCGAATGGCACTGCGCGACCTTCGGCATGACCATGTGCTTGTGTGCTTCCTGCAGTTGCACCAGGATTGCCATTCAACATTTGACGAACATTCGCGCGTTGTGCATCGGTCATGACACCAAAGTTGATGCTGACGGGTGCGCCTCCCACTAATGGAGACAATGCGGTGGTAACGCGGTTTTGAATTTCGTTGCGCATGGGGCAACCAGGGACGGTCAAGGTGATGGTGAGTGACACGCCTTGGCTAGAGACCGCCACGTCGTGCACCATGTCTAGGTCGACAATGGAACGGTGCAGTTCGGGGTCTTCAACGGGGCGCAGGGCCTCGATGACCTGATCGACAGATGCTGTGGACATGGGGAGTCTCCAAGGGGGGTATTTGCACTATGGCGATAGGTAGAATACCTGCGTGACCGAAGTGACCACCACCCATGTCATGACACCAAAGGCGTTTACGGCCACTGTGTCGGCCATTACGTCGGCGTTTGGTGACCCCACTCGTCGTGCCATCTATTTATTCGTGCGCGAAAACCCCGATGGTGTGACCGCTGCCGCAATCGCCAAGCAGTTCGATCTTCACGCCAATGTGGCGCGCCACCATTTAGACAAGTTGGCAGCTGGTGGATACTTAGAGGTGTCGTTGGGTCGCGCCAAGGGCGGCAGTGTGGGTCGTCCGTCGAAGCACTACACCGCGGCCAACAAAGAGGCCGAGTTCGACTTCCCCGTTCGCACTGACGATTTGATTCTCACGTTGTTGGGCAAAGCGTTGGCTGCATTGCCAGCAGACACCGCACACAACATTGCCGAACAAGTGGGCAAGGAATACGGCGAAGCGATGGCTACCAGCCTCACCGGCCAAGACGCCGCAGCGGGAACTCGCTCATTGCGCTCTGCAATTCAGGCCGTGGCCGATGCATTAACTGCGCACGGCTTTGCTGCACACACTGAAAAGAGCGAAAACAAATTGCGCATTGTGACCAGCCATTGCCCCTTTGGTGATGTTGCTATTGAGCACCCTGTTATTTGCGCTGTGGAACGCGGCATGGTGAAGGGAATGTTGGGCGCCATCTATGGCGACACACAACCAGAAACCGTTGTCACCATTGCATCAGGCGACACCTTGTGTGTCACCGCGGTGTAATTCATTCTCATTAAGGAGATCATCATGACTGCAGTTGCAGAACCATACACCGACGTTGCCAACATTCCCGCAATGGTTGCTGGGTTACGCGCAACGTACCGCACCGGACATACACGTCCGTTGGAGTGGCGTCGCGCGCAACTTCATCAGATGATTCGCATGTTGGAAGACAACGAAGCTGCGTTTTGCGATGCGTTGCGGACCGACTTAGGCAAGCCCACCGTTGAAGGTTTCATCACCGACATTGCGTTTGTGACCGGTGAAATCAAGTTGATGTTGAAGAACTTGAAGAAGTGGAACAAGCCACAACGTGTTCCCTCCCCCATTGTCACTCAGCCTGCAAAGTCGCGCTTGATTCCTGAACCACTTGGTGTGGTGTTGGTGATTGCACCATGGAACTACCCCGTGCAGTTGCTGTTGGTGCCTGCGGCTGGTGCCATTGCTGCTGGCAACACGGTGATGTTGAAGCCATCGGAGGTGTCTGGCGCAACGTCGGCGTTGTTGGCTCGATTGGTGCCCCAATACATGGACACCGCGGCGGTGAGCATTGTGGAAGGCGGCGTTGCAGAGACAACCGCATTACTAGATCAACACTTTGACCACATCTTCTACACCGGCAACGGAACCGTTGGTCGCATTGTGATGACAGCGGCTGCAAAGAATCTGACACCAGTCACGCTGGAACTTGGCGGAAAAAGCCCCGTCATCATTGATGAATCAGCCAATGTTCGCGTGGCTGCTCGACGTGTTGCTTGGGGCAAGTGGTTAAATGCCGGCCAGACATGTGTGGCTCCCGACTATGTGATGGTGCACAACAGCGTGCGTTCGCAATTCATTGACGAATTAGGCAAAGCAATCACCTCGTTCTATGGCGATGACCCGCGCAACAGTGACAGCTACGGCCGCATTGTGACATCGCGTCACTTTGATCGTTTGCGTGGGTTGATGAGTGGTGGCACACCAGTGATTGGTGGAGAGGCTATTGCCGACGACCGCTACATTGCGCCAACAGTTCTTGAGAATGTTGACATGACGTCACAGTTGATGCACGAAGAAATCTTTGGGCCACTTCTTCCGGTGATTGGTATTGATTCAGTTGATGTTGCAATTGACCACATCAACGCCAACCCGCACCCATTGGCGCTGTATGTGTTTGCGGAAAAGAAGAGTGTTGTTGAGAATGTGTTGTCGAGCACCACGGCTGGTGGCGTGACGGTGAACGGAACTTTGATGCACCTAACAAGCCCTCACTTGCCGTTTGGTGGCATTGGTGAGAGTGGAATGGGTGCGTATCACGGCAAGAGTGGCGTGCGTTTGTTCCAACACATGAAGCCTGTGTTGGCACGTGGCACCAAGTTGGATCCGTCGTTGGCGTACCCGCCATACACAGACCGCAAAGCCAAGATCTTCAGAAAAGTTCTGTAAGAGCTAGTCGCCCCAGTGACGTTGTTCGCGGAATGGGTCTCCATACATGTGGTAGCCATTGCGTTCCCAAAAACCTGGCTTGTCGCCTTCCATCACTTCAATTCCGCGCAACCACTTTGGTGATTTCCAGAAATACAGATTCGGAATCATCAATCGCACCGGACCGCCATGAATTGGTTCAAGTGGTTCACCCTCATACTCCCAAGTGACCAACGAGTCATCAAGCAGTGCGTCTTCCAATGGAAGGTTTGCGGTGTATCCGAACTCGGCATGGCCCATGATGTGAGTTGCTCCGGGCTTCATTCCAGCCATGGTCAGCAAATCACGCACACGAACACCACGCCATTGAGTGTCGAACTTTGACCACTTGGTCACACAGTGAATGTCAGTAATCACGTTGACACTGGGAAGTGCAGTCAATTCTTCAAAAGTCAGAGTGAACGGCTTGTCAACATGGCCGCCAATTGTCATGTTCCACTCGCCGGGTGCATATACGGGCACATCACCCACATGCAGCACAGGAAAACGATCGGTGAGGTACTGACCAGGTGGCAAACGGGAGGGGTCGTAGCCCTTTTCTTCCACTTCTTTACGGTTGCGGTCAAAGAAACCCATGCATTTATTCTGCCGTCACTTGGTGCCAATACGATGACTGCATGCCTCTCTATGTCATACGTCATGCACACGCCGGAAGTAGGTCTGCATGGTTGGAAGATGATCGACTTCGACCGTTGTCGGAGAAAGGCTGGCAACAGGCTCGCGCATTGGGGGAACGCATCGCCCCCCTTGGGCCAAGCGTGTTGTTAGCGAGCCCATATAAGAGGTGTATGCAGACATTGGAACCATTGGGTGAACTGCTGGGACTGACGGTTCAAGAAGAACCACGGATTGAAGAAGACTCTCCGCTGGAGAGGTCGTTAGCAGCGATTGAAAATGCACCGGATAATGCGGTGCTATGCAGTCATGGCGATGTGATTCCTGACTTCATCAACGGTTTGATTCGCAGAGGCATGGATATCGGCGAAGGTCCGCATGCGTTACGTAAAGCATCCGTATTCGTGTTGCATCATGTCAATGGATTGTTTACCCACGCGGAGTACTGGGACCCACCTGCTGTTTAATATTTCCCGAACCTAAAATCTCGTTTGGTTAATCGCAATCTTTTGACGAACAACCTCTGCAATTTCTATTCCAAGTACATCAGCTAAGCGCAATAAATAAATTTGCACATCGGCAATTTCCAATTCAATCGATTTCTTTTGGTCAGCCGACAAACCATCCTTCATTGATTCCTCAGGCGTCAACCACTGAAACTCAGCCGCCAATTCACCCGCTTCTCCTGCAATCGCCATAGCAAGGTTCTTTGGTGTGTGAAACTTTCCCCAATTTCGAGCATCGGCAAACCGTCTGATTTCTTCGGTCAACTCGTTCAAAATGTTGTCACTCATACGTTCTCCGTTTCGTCGGGCAAGAGAGACTTGAAATATGTGGCGGTTGCCTTATCTGTGAAATAAACGTAACAACCTTTCATTCCTCGGGTCATCAACGTGCGATAGGTATTGCGAATAATCTCATCGGCTTTCTGCGATGCAAGCACCGGATTTTCCTTCATTTCTTTCTTGTATCCATGAAGAGATTTGTCCGTCTTAGCGCGTGCAGCTGGAATTGTGATTAGCTCACCAGCGTCCATCACCAGGTCAGGACCGACAATCACTCCGACATAGTCGAGCTCAAGTCCTTGACAAGTGTGAATACACCCAACTTCTCGCACGGAATCGGTTCGAATAATCCATGCGTCGTTAGGGGTGTCGAGATTCCATTTTGCCTCAAAGGCATATTCGGGAAACTGAATATCAATTGCGGAAGAGTTTTTCTTCTTACTCACCCAATCCCAGCAATATCCAGCAACCATTCGAGATTTATTAGACTCTCTATTTCGCTCTTCAATGAGGTCTTTCAATTCAGCAGGGTCATCAACGATTCGGAAATCAAATCGAGAGGGCGAAAAGTAACTTTCGTCGTCAACCTTGATTCCCAAAGCATTATCGAGCCACACCATGTAATCGTCCGACCCGCTGCACCGAAATTGAGATGTGAGTTCTAGGAATTGAATATCTGCATCAGCCTCACGAGCGAACTGTTCAATGGAAGCAATCTCACCGATGTCCTTCCACGTCACTTTCTGAGCCTCATCAATGAAGAAAACTGTCATCCGAGCAGAATCAATAATTTCCTTGATTTGATTCACTCCACCTTTTGCATATTGCGTGCGCAATTTCAGTCGATGAGCTTCATCAACTATCAATGCGTCGTACGAATCACTTTCTACACCGACATACGATCCCGAGCCGCTGAATAGGTTGTGAATTACCCCACCGCTCAACACCGTCTTCAACTTCTTTTCAAAAACGGTTCGCGGAGCTTGATTAGGGGTGATGTAACGCGCTGTCATTCTCAGCGCAGACAATCTTGATAGAGCATTGATAGAAATCACTGACTTTCCAGTCCTTGGACCACCTTTAACAATGATTACTTGCTTCTTTTCAATCTGAGCCTTTGTCGCGGTGGAAACTATCTTCTCAAGCACCGTCTTTTGATCGTCAAGAAGGACAAACTCCTCAAGACCCTCCAACATCGACCCAACTGCATCTGCCAATTGTTTTGAAGGCCTGATTGGCGAAAAGTCAACACGCTTTAGTATTTCTGAGTCCCCGCCAGTCGAAATTCGCGATCTGATTAGTTCTCTCATGGGCTCAATTTCGCCCTTTATGAACACTGGCGCCACGTCAAGAAGTTCCGAATATCTCTCGTGCATGATGACGTCCCCCGACTTGCAATTATGCAGATACGCACATGGCGTTATTTTGAGATTGTTGGAGTACACATATTCGTTGTAGTTCAACAGATGAAAGCCATAACTCCAGGCTTGATAAGACGGATGAACAACATCTCGATGTCCACCGCCTAGATATGTATAGACGTGCCCCTCTAACTCCGAGAGAAATACTTCTTCCCACTGCTTTAGTTCAATGATGACCAGAGATTCATGGCCACTTGTGTCTTGCCCAGCAACCAAAAAGTCGATTCGAAACTTACGACCATTGAGTCGATATTCCACAGCAACGGAAGCATCTGCCGGAATTGAGGAGTCCGTCATCACATGGAACATTGCGTTTCCAAGAGAATTTCTCCATGAGGCCGTCTCTGACGGGCCGACCGAAATTCCTAGATACTTTTTGACAGCGGATGCAACGATCTCATCAATTTCAGGAGCATCATTCAAGAACTGCTGTTTTGTCGCTAAGTACGCAAGCACGAATTTATCTCCCCGAAGTTGTACAACCAGTGACAACATGTTCCCAGATCACAATGTCTGCCACTCGAAGGCTACTGATTTGATTTCCATCACTTGCGTGAACACCTTTGGACAAACAGTCAAGAAATTCACGGTTTCTCACAAAATCTTCCTGCAATGCTTGCCAATACCGCCCGGGAGACGACATAGGAAGACCATAAAAACTGACGAGTTTTGAATCAATAATGGGAATAAATTCCGGCTCCTTTCGATGGAGAATTTTTGACACTTTCGTTGCTTTGATATCAGGAGTTTCATTACTCGCGATGTAGCACGCCCGAACCAATTCCCATAATTCTCGGGCTTTGGTGTATTCAGTTTCTTCCGGCTCCGAAAAATCAATCTCGCCAAAGTCGTAAGGTCCATTACGTATTTTTTTCGCGATGTGAATTTCTCTTAGGCAGCTTTCCATTTTTAATCTCAAAATGCTGTACGGGTTAGACGCATCTGATGAGAACATCTGATTAACTTGGTCACGTCGAATGGGAGCATCTAAAAGCGCTGGGGCAAGAACGTCAAGTGGGTCAAGAACTCCAGGAACCCCTCGCCGATCATATGTATGAAATGACCGATTGCTATTGACTGAGATGAAATTATCTAAATGAGATTGTGCGCATTTAGATAAATATAAAATTGAGTTCATATTATGAACCATAGTTTTTCAGATTATTCAATAATGATTGCGCGTTAGTTTTGCGACACAATCAAGAGTTTCCCCCTGCTACTTGCCGCGAGCAACGGCGGCGTCAACTTCTTTCACAATCGCCGTCACAAAGCTGGTCACCGACGCTGGCGGATTCATCTCCACACACACGTCTAACTGCTTCTTCGCCAATGACGCCTGTTCCAAGAACCTGAAATACACAATTCCCAAGAAGCAATGTGCATCGGGATACTCGGGGTCAACGCTTTGGGCACGAATCAAGTCAGCGACTGTAGTCGCAAGCGCCAATTGCTTCACACTTGCCTCTGCATTACGTGCGGACAATGCCAAAATCCACGACCTATAGGTCAATGCTTCAACATTGTCTGGCTCTAACTTCAACACATCGGTGTACAGCTCGATGCTCTTCTCTGGATCAGAGAAATTCAATTGGCGCGCAGTCGCCAAAATATTTGCGGTGCTTTGCTCAATCGCACCCGTGAAAGTTTCGCCCGGCAAACGCTGCCCCGACGATTGCGCCACCATCACACCGGCACCCACAGCAATGGCAACCACGCACACTACCACCAACACTCGCCGTAGCCACTGTGGTCGTGGCGCGTCTTCCGCTACGTCGGTGCCATTTAACTCACGAGTAATGGCGGCGGCTCGCGCCACATATCCATCACGCAATGTGGTGTAGTCAGCATCGTCAATGTCGCCCGCAGCACGTTCACGTTCAAGATCACGCAGCGAGTTCAACAAGAACTGTTGTTCATCACGAAGTTCGTCAGACATCACACGTTCTCGTCGTCTGTGACGTCTTCGCCCAACAATGAATTGACCAATGCAAAATCTTCAGCACTGGCATCGCCCGTGTTCTGCTGTTTCCATCTGCGGAATGCAACGCCCAATCCCAGAATTGCGCAGACCAGTACCGCGATGGGCAACACCCACACCAGCGAATCAAGACCAGTCGCTCGTGGCACCAATAACACTTGTGCATTGAACGCGTTCGCGATTGACCCAATGATTTCGTTGTCGGTCAATTTTCCCGCCGACACATCACGCGCCACTTGCTTGCGAATAGCCTCGGCTGCAGTTGCACGCGACACATACACGCTTTCGCCATCACACGTGGGGCACGCAATGCGCTTTGAAATGGCATCAATGCGATCACTCTGCGTTAATGGTCCATTGTCTCTAGTGGTTCCCACGGCCAACAATGCAACCGTCAGCACGGCCATAAACATCCACACCGGCCACGACTTCACACGTGTCATCATCGACTTTTTCTTCACTGCGTCATTCATCACTGCCCCGAATACTGACGCTTCAATGAATCAATCTGTTCCGTCAGAAAGCCATCGGTTAATGCACCCATGATGCGTAAACGGACGAAGCCATCGGGATCCAAAATCCATGTCTCGGGCACTTTTGCAACACCGAATGCCACAGAAATTGCACCGTCGTCATCGCGTACCTTTGGCCAGTCACCACCGTTTGCCGCAAAGAAGGCTTTTACTGCAGCATCGGAATCATCATTCACAATGGTGTAGACCTCAACAGGGTCATCTGACTTTTTCTGTTCATCAGCAAAATCCACCAAAGCTGGATGCTCTTGCTTGCATGGCACACATGTGGAGTTGAAGAAATTCAACACCACCCAACTTCCTTTGCGGCGTGACAACACAAAATCATCGCCATCAATCACAGTTGACGAAATCTCTGGTGCGGGCTTGCCCAACAACGGAGACTTTGCCACCACGCCTTCGCCAGGTTCGGCCAACACCAACACCACTAAGAATGCAGCCATGACAACACCCACTGCACCCGCGACAAACGGTGCAACACGTCGTTGACGAGTCTCGCTCATACCGTTGTCTCCACAGGCACGGGTGCAGAAGTTGGATCGGTGGGTCGACGACGCTTGCCGGGGAATACCGACAACAACGTGCCAAGCCCCATGAGGCCGCCACCAATCCACAACCACAAAATCATTGGCTTGATGAACACCTTGATCTTTGCCGTGTCACTACTGACTTTCACTGGTGGTTCCAGCGTTAAGTAAATGTCTTTGGCGAAACCAGTCTTCACCGACGGGGTTCCAATGTTCATTCCCATTGCCAAGTACTTACTGACCGCGGGTGCATACGCCTGACCACCGTCAATACTGACTTGAGCGGAAATAGATGTCTTGCGCGCATCTTTCGATTCTGTGAACCCTTGCAATTCGAATGTGTGACCGCCAAAGCGTGCCACTTCGCCTTTCACCAAGGTCAACTCTTGACTGCGCGTGTAACTGTTTGATGCACCCAATGCCACCGCAATCAAGATGACACCGATATGCACCACCATGCCGCCGTTTGCGCGACCCACCAAACCGCGCCATCCCTGACGACGAGTTGCCAACACCAACTGACGCAACGCTGCACCACCAGCAAACCCACCCAAGGTGAATGTGAGCAGTGGCTCTAACCCTGTTGCGCCGACAAAAACAGAAAACGCCAAGGCTGCAATGCCGCCCCACGCGGGCCAAAACAATCGTTGCGACAACAACTCTCCCGAGGCTTTGCGCCATGGCAAGACCGGGGCAACACACATCAAGAACAACAACGTGATGCCAATGGGTACCGACAACTTGTCAAAGAACGGCTCGCCCACTACCAACTGACGGTTTTGCAACGCTTCCACAATTAGTGGAAACACCGTGCCCAACAACACCACGAACGCAAACACACTGAAGATCACGTTGTTCGCCAAGAATGCACCTTCGCGCGAAATGGGTGAGTCGATGGTGCCTGGTGCGCGCAACTTGTCTCCGCGCCAACCAATCAACCCCACCGACACAACAACAATCAGTGCGAAAAAGGCCAACAAGTACGCGCCAATGTCTGATTCACTAAATGCATGCACGCTGTTCAATACACCTGAACGCGTGAGGAATGTTCCCAAGATGGTCAAGCTGAACGTGGCCACCAACAACGACAAGTTCCACACGCGCAACATGCCGCGACGTTCTTGCACCAACACACTGTGGATGTAGGCAGTAGCGGTGAGCCACGGAACAAACGATGCGTTTTCAACTGGGTCCCACGCCCACACACCACTCCAGCCCAACACTTCGTAGCTCCACCACGAACCCAAGATGATTCCCAGTGTCAACATGCCCCACGAAATCACAGCCCAGCGACGTGTTTCAATGAGCCAGCCTTCGCCTAAGCGACCCGTCACCAATGCACCAATCGCAAAAGCGAACGGCACGGTCATCCCTACATATCCCAAATACAAAATTGGCGGATGGAACACCACCAAGATGTGGTTCTGCAGAAGTGGGTTAGGCCCAGGACCATCGGTGACTCCGGGCGGACCGTCTGCGAATGGGTTCGCTGGCCCAATGGTGAGCAGAAAGAAAAACACCGACACGAAAAACATGGTGGCCATGGCCCAACCCACCATGGGATCTGTCATCTTGTGTCGATACTTGAACGCAACACCCACAGTGAGACCTGTGAGCACCAATGTCCACAACAAAATGGAACCTTCTAGTGCGCTCCAAATTGCGGTGAAGTTATACAACGCGGGTGTGCTGCGCGAGCCAACTTTCTGCACGTAATCCAACGTGAAGTCACGCGTGATGAGTGCATACTCCATGGAAGCGAATGCACCAATTCCGGCAGCCAACGTGAGCCATGCAAATCGCGGAACCAATCGCAACACGCGAGTATCGCTGTTGCGCGTGCCCGAGATGGCCGCGAACATTCCAAACACCGCGCCCACCAACCCCACAATGAGGGCAGCGCGACCGAGTGGACCCGCTACTCCTGTGGCGCCGAGCACGCGTTTGCCTCTTCTTCAGATTCTTCGAGACGATCCGAGTTCTTTTCCACGTACTGGTTGGAGTGCTTCACTTCAATGCGGTCGCCATCGAACATGTCTCCACTCACGCGACCATGCACCACCACGGGAATGCATTCTTGGAACACTCCACCTGGGTCACCTTGATACTTCACAGTGAGCGTCTTTTCATTGAATGAAATGTCGAAACGGGTTTCGCCGTCAACTTTTTTCAATGACCCTTCGTCCACCACACCTTGCACGCGAAGTCGACGAGTGTCGTCACAACCATCGCGAACGCCAATTTCATCAACGTTGCAGTAGTAGTCAATTGCGCTGGTGAGAAACTGTGTGACCACCACGCCGCCACCCACAACAGCCAATGCAACGATCACCATGGGAGCCCAACGACGCTTGCGTGCTGGTGCCGCGCCGGTGTCACCTGTGCGTGGTGTTAAGTCCACGGCATGTCCTCACGCGTCGCATGTTCGGCCAACTTCTTGCCACGACGAATCATCCACACGGCGTAAGAAACAACAGCCGCCGCGGTCAACACCCAACTACCAATGATGAAGCCTGCGTCTTTCATTACACCGTTGCCTCACTACGACGCGCATCAATTGCTGCGTCAAGCCCACGATCTGCAACGGTGTCTTCCAACATCAATCCGCGTTGACGGTGCAACAACAGCCACACAAACATCGCACTAAACGTGACAAGGCCTAAGAACAACGAGAACAACATGAGTCCATCCATGTGAACATCGGTTCCGCCAGTCGCCACGGTTGCTTCTTGATGCAATGAACGCCACAAACGAACACTGAAGTGCACGAGTGGAATTTCCAAGATGGCAAGCAATGCCAACACGGCCGAGCGTCGAGCGCGTTGACGATGCGTTCCACCCAAGCGACGCACAGCCAAGTATCCGATGTAGGTAATAAAGAGGAACGCTGTGCTGGTGAGACGTGCATCCCACACCCAATAGGTTCCCCAGCTGAGGCGACCCCACAAACTTCCTGTCACCAACGACACCGCAACAAACAACACACCAATTTCGGCGCTTGCACCAGCCACGCGATCCCACGCCAACGAACGATTGCGGTTCGACAAGTACACACCAGAGCACACCGCGGTGAGAATGAACGCGATGTAGGCCACCCAAATAGAGGGAACGTGGGTGTACATGATTCGTACCGAACTGCCCTGGTCGCGATCTTCAGCGGAAAACACCAAGCCGAACAATGCGAGCGCTACTGACAACACCAGCACAACAACACCGAGGCGGCGAGTAGCGGGAGTGCCGGTGCCGCGCTGGGGGGTCACGGCTGAATTCACGGCTGTAAGTCTTACCTGCCAAAGCGGTGAAGGGAAATCGGTAGGGGTGGATGTGACCGATTAGTCGGGGACGGTTCAGGGCTTTGGGCGACGTGCGGGGTGTGAGTGTTATTCATCCACCAAGGGCCCGAACGCCACCGACCCCACTGCAGCGAACAGCACGGCAAACACCAGCAACAGCCCCACCCAGGGCCACCCCTCTGACACCGTTGCTCCCCCGCTCTGGAATGCCGATTCCGTGGCACGGGTGGCCCCAATAAGAACCGGTGCCACCACAGGCAACAACAGCAAGGGCAAGAGGGTTTCGCGACCCCGCACACCAGCGGCCAGCCCGCCATACAAGGTGCCCACGCATGCCAACCCTACCGTGGCCACCACCACCGTGACCGCCAGTAGTCCGAGGCCAGCTGCAGACAGTTCCACCGCGTACAACACCACTGCGGTGAACACCAACACCACTTCTAACACCAATAACTGTGCGGCCAATGCAAGTGACTTACCAAGGAAGATGGCGCCGGGATCAACACCTGCTACGCGCAATGCATCTAACGCACCATCGGCAGTTTCCACCGCGAAGGATCGTTGAATGACCACCAACATGGAGAACAAGGTGGCGAGCCACACCAAACCAGGTGCAACGCGTTGCAGAATTCCTTCGTTGTCAAGCGCGAAGGCGAACAGCACCATCACAATCGCTGCGAACGGAAGAACCTGGTTGACAAGAATGCGACTGTTCCATTCAATGCGCAAATCTTTACGAGCAACAGAACGCATCACCCGCAGACGCACTGACGATGATCGAGTTGGTGATGCCGTAGTCATTGCACACCACCATCACGGGCAGTGCTGTTGTGTGCGCCACCACCATCAATAGTGATGACACGTGTTGCCAACCCTTCAGTGCGTTCACTTTCATGGCTTGCCAACATCACTGTTGCGCCGGCATGTGTTGCTGCACGCAACAGGTCATCCAATTCGTCTCGGCCTGCTGCGTCTAATCCTGCATGTGGTTCGTCGAGCAGCCACACTTCTGCACGACGCACAATCAAACTGGCAAGTGCAGTACGACGCCGTTGACCAGCCGACAACTGACTTGCAGTCACCGAAGACAACCTTCCATCAAGTCGCATGCGCGCCATTGCACTAATGACTTCGTCGCGCGTTGCGCCCACCGTGCTTGCCCAGAACTCAATGTTCTGTTTCACGGTGAGGTCTAAGTACAAACCGTTTTGATGACCCAGTAATCCAACACGTGAACGGATGTCCTCACGTTGAGTAGAAAGATCCTTTCCCAACACTGTTCCTGAACCACGCTCAATGGGCATCAGTCCCGCACACACACGCAACACCGATGTCTTACCTGCTCCGTTTGGCCCTTGCAACAGCGCAATATCGCCGCGCTGCACGTTCAACGACACTCCAGCAAGTGCGGGGAAACCGCCGAGCACAGCCACCACATTGTTGAGCTCGATCACGGTATTCATGCGGTCTTCACGCTAGTGAACGCCAGACAACACCAACAACGCACAAGTAGGGTGAATGTGTGACAACACAGGAATCAGCACCAAATACGGCAAAACGACGCCGACTTGATGTTGTTCTGGGCATTGTTGGCAAAGCGCTCATCACAATTGGCACATTGATGTTGCTATTCGTTGCCTACCAACTATGGGGCACAGGTCTTGCAGAGATGCGCGCACAAGACGACCTGAAGCAGCAATTCACGTCACAAGCACCAGCACTCCCCACCTATGGCGATGCAGTCACTCGGATTGAAATTGATTCCATCGGCGTCGACAAAATTGTTGTTGCGGGCGTTGACTACAAAGCGCTGAAAAAAGGGCCAGGGCTGTTTGACGGCTCTCCACTGCCCGGCCAATTGGGCAACGTTGCAATTGCCGGACATCGCACGTCGTATGGCGCACCATTCTCACGCGTGAATGAACTTGATGTTGACGACGAGATTGTGTTGACCCGCGGTGGCACCACATACACCTATCGCGTGGTGAAAAAGCCCTTCATTGTGACCCCCGCAGATGTTGAAGTAGCCAAGACGCTGGATGACTCCATTGCGGAACTGACATTGGTGTCATGCCATCCGAAATGGACATCACAAAATCGCATCATTGTGAAGGCAGTTTTAGATTCAGAAACGAAACCTGCGCCGCCCACTGTGTATGAACCGCCAACTACTCCTGCGGTCACTGCATTTAGTGCGGGGTGGTTCCATGACACCGACGCAATTCCCGGTGCAGTGCTGTGGGCGCTGTTATGTGTGGCCCTCGCCGTTATTGCAACAGTGCTTGTGCGTCGTGGTCGCAACAAAATGCTGGTCTATGGCGTTGCCACCATTGTGTTTCTGCCGATGTTGTTCATCTTTTTCGGCTATCTCACACGCCT
>VFQT010000349.1_pt1 | contig 69784 bp, 63 predicted proteins | sample 3512381 | NCBI WGS metagenome assembly VFQT01 (sample SAMN10412376, study PRJNA504923) | tailings metagenome | isolation source: Relicate 2 Philex TSF3 active mining site | place: Philippines: Tuba, Benguet | collected 2017-08-29
ACTTCTTCAAGTCACTCTCCAGCGAACGCATGGGCCGCACCGAGGTCGAGGCCTACCGCAAGGCCACCGAAGCACCGGCCATTGCACAAGACGAAGTTCAAGTCGGTGACTACGTCGTCGAACGCTTCTGCCCGCATCGCCAGGCCGACTTCGGCATGTTCGGCGTCATCGAAGGCGACGAACTGGTGTGCACCCTCCACGGCTGGCGCTTTGACCTCGCTTCGGGCTCGTGCCGCAGCGCAGTCGGCAAGAGCGTCAAGATCCGCAAGCGCACCTAATTCTCACACCGAAATCAGATCGCGCTCTTCTACAAAGACCCTTCGCCGACGCAACTCTTTAGGTGTTTCTTCTTCAACGCTGCCGTCACCTGTTAACGGATCGTAAACCCACCACGGCGATGCCAACGGTTTGCTCTCTTGAACCCACGTAGGTATCGGCAAGTTCAATTGATTGAGTTTCCACTCGACAGCCCCTGCGAGAAGCGCGTCGTAACGTTCGTCTGCCAGCACCGGAGGCTCAGCAACCATCTGCTGCGCGTGTTCCAGCGTTACACCATCAAGATCATTGAGCAATTGGATGACCTCGCGGAAAGCGTTCGGATGGCGCAAAGAGCGAAGATGCGAGCGAATCGCCAACGCGGCACTTGCTGCCGTACTCACCTGCACCTTTCGATCATCAGTCATTGAAAAAGAGTACGGGCAGCACCATTCGATCTCCGTGGGATTAATTGCATTGCTCACCGCTGGCGTCGTCGACGTGTATCGGTTGCCTTGGGATGGCCGGTTCCGGCGTACGTCATGATGAGGGTTCGTCGTTCCTCGTCGATGAGATACCAAATGCGACCACCGCTGGTGACTTCGTACTGCCACTGCGGCAGGAACTTGTCGTTGAACTGTCGATGCGCCTTTTCACCAGTGAGTTGATGTTGTCGACTGACTGTGCGAAATGGGTCTGAGGTGATGTCCACCCATGCACGATCTGCTGCTAAGGGAGTTTGAGCAACAAGATTTCTCCAGCCGATGGAGGTTTGACGATCGAGAACAAAGAAGTTCCAAGGATTGGGTCGAAGGACCGAGTCACCGCGCGAGTTCACCGACCGGGCCGGGGAACCGGCCCGTACTCAGGCCCGGTCAATGGGCGTGTGATCTCCGCCAGCAATTCCGGATCGGCGTGGATCTCGGCGGTGTGCTTCCACTGAATCAGGTGTTGGAAGAACGCGCGGTACGACTTCACTGAAGCACCCGCAGCCAGATCAATAATCATTTGCTTCACGCATTCAGCTTCTTCGTCTTCTGGCAACCACGACAGCCACGGCAACTCATCCACCAACGCTGAAGCCACCAGATCAGGATGCGACCGAGCCAAACTTCGCAACGCACCCGCCGCCACAGTCGTTGCCTCTTCGCGGTAGTTCTGCCTCCACACGGTGCTCAACACGAGGTCTTCGTCATTCCGTCGGGTCAGGACCACGTCGTCGCTGTACGCCAACTCGGCAATGGGATTTGGCCCGCGCAAGAACTCACTAAACGTCACGGTGTGTTGAGTTTCCATTCCCGCATCGTATATCTGAATAACATCTGAACTCATCAGAACGCCCTCTCGTTGAGAACCCGGTCGAAAAGGGCCAAAGGCCAAGGACCGCCAACGCGGTAGACACTCATGATGACACGGGGGTGTGGCGGAAAAGGCGCGACACCCAGGCGAAGCGCCTAGCGCTTCAGTTCATACAAGAACTGGTAGGCGAACAACTGCGGACGCAGTTTGACCAGAGCACGGTCGATGGCGCGAATCGGCTTCAACTTCGCCGACACCGAACCCGACCCTCCGCGATCGGCAACGTCGAAGGGCAAACCGGTGGCCCCGACTCGGCGCACCTGATATCCCGCGCCGCGTGCCATGCGCTCGAAACTGCGACGGGTGAAGAACCGCACGTGCGTGCGATCCAGAATTCCGCGACGGTCGTAGTCGAACACACCCAACAGCGTGCGGAACCGCGGATACCAGTGCCCGAAGTTCGGAATGCTGGCCAGCACCGCACCGCCGGCGGCCAGTCGCGGGGCCAGCTCTTCCAACAACACCTCGGGCTGGCGGACGTGTTCCAACACGTCTGCGCACACCACCACATCAACCGACGCAGGAAGATCCGCCGGCAAACCAAAATCGAGATTTGCCTGAACGAACTTGTCGACGCGGCCGTGCACCTGCGGATGTTCCTCCAAATCGACACCCGTCACCGTGTGACCAAGGCTGCGGATCTGCATGCTCAACAGGCCGTCACTGCAGCCCAAGTCCAACACATCGGCACCCTTGCGCTCGGCCAGATACGACAACAACTGACCGTGCGACGACAACGGGTCACTCTTGTATTCGTAGGCGCCTTCCGACACAGCAACGCTCTTCGCGCCAAAGCCCATCTTGTTCAGTCGGTACTTCGTCGTATGGATGAACAGGTCTTTCGCGTACTTCATTCCGTCGACGTAGCAAATCTCGTCGCCGTAGTAGGTCGGAATCGGGACTTCCTTGATGCGTGCCTGCACATCGATCAGCCCGAGAATGATCTGCGTATCGAAGTCGAAGCCATTCGAGTACGAGTCCATCGGAAGTCGCTGCAGGGTCGACACTCGATATGCGCGGTAGCCGCTGTGCCACTCGCTCAGGTCGGCGCCTGTCATCGCGTTCTCGTAACGCGTCAAAATCTTGTTGCCCACGTACTTGTACAGGGGCATGCCACCATCGCGGGCAGCACCCCGAGTCATCATCCGCGATCCGAACACGGCATCGGCCCGGTTCACCAACAACGGGGCCAAGACGTCGAGCATCACTTCGGGTGCGTACTGACCATCACCGTGCAACAGCACCACGACATCAAGACCCATGTCGGCCGCCAACTGGTATCCGGCTTTCTGATTTCCCCCGTAACCCAAGTTCACCGGATGACGCACGACGTGCATCGGCAACTTGTCGTGGGTGCGTTGATAAGCGAGCGCTGCCTCGTGCGTGTCATCAAGGCTCGCGTCATCACACACGATGACGCTTTCAACCTCGGCCGCCACTTCGGCTGGAATTCGGTCGAGCGTCGCGGCAAGCGTCGACTGCGCGTTGTAGGCAACGACCAAAATACCGACTCGCGTACCACCGAACATGCTGCCCACGGGGGCAGTGTACTGAGGCGTAGCAGGCTGTTCCCGTCGCCTCAATCCTTCTACTTCGCCGCACCATTTACTGCGCGGTGAACCACCTTCACCAATTCTGGTGCAAGCCAGACCTGGTCTTTCTTGCGTCCGGTCACCTCGATCAATGCGCCGACTGATTCCAATTCATCGATTGCCCGGTACACATTGCTCTTGTTGGCACCCGTCAGCGAGACCAGATCGGATGCAATCACCCGTGACTGAGCACCCGCCAGACTCAAAGCCTTGTCCAGAACTGTCCCTGGCTTTGCGGACAAGGTGGAAGTCCAACGTCGGAGAACTGCGGTGATCTCCGACGCGAAAACATCGCCGGTTCGCATTCCTCCTTCGACCGCCCGCATCAAGACTCTTCCAAGGTTGACCATGTCATCCGCAGAGCGCTCATAGGTTCGACGAGAGGAGAGAAGGTTCACCGAGAAAGGAACAACTGAAGTTGTCAAGAGGCCCTGTGACTTCAATTCGGCAAGAACGCCTCGCCGCGCGCTGATACCGGCTGCTTCATTCACGTTCCGCTTACCAAGGAATCGTTGGTGAGCTCGGGCCAAAAGATCCGGCAATTCGCGTTGAACTGACCGGCTTGTCTGACCAGTTGAACTGGTGATTGTCTGTTGCCCTGCTACCAGTCGACTCACCAGAAACGATTCGAGGTCGCCAACCTCACGAGAAATCATCCAGCTCGAGAATTCCTCGAGCAACCCCAATTGCGAGACCACTATGGGATTGTTGCCGTATCGAACGTCGTAACGAACGAGGTCGCGTACGCATTCGCTTTCGGTAGTCAGCACTCTTCAAACGCTACTTAACTCGGTGACCTGGGTGCCGCGTCAATACACCCAGACGTCGTCCCACTTCTCCAGTAGGCCGGTCTCCCACAGCATGTCCATCGCATCGACAGATACACGCACGCATCCATGAGATGCCGGGTATGCGGGAATGACCGCCGATCCGTGGAAGGCAATCCCACCTCGGAAGTAAATCGGTCGATAGATCGAACCAAGGTCGCCGTTCCACCAGCCGTCGGGGCGCAACTTCTCCACACGGAAGCGGCCCTTCGGCGTGTCGGCCACGTCACGAATCACGATGTTCGGATTCTTAGGGCTGCGCTCAACGTACGGCTTGCCGGTTCCGGTCGACACGTTCAGCACTGCTTCGGTAACGCCTTCACGCACTACAAAAGTCAGCTGTCGATCCAGATCGACTTCCACGACATCTTTGTCAAGACCCTTTTCCTCGCTGCGCGACAGCGGGCGATCAGCGTGGAGAATCGCGTCGGCTGTCTCGTCATCGACGCTTCCGGTCACCGGCAGTTCCGCGAACTTCTGGAACGCCATCACCGCCTGGCGGGTGGTGAAGTCGTAAGCGCCATCAGCAGCTTTCAGCCAAAAGCCAAGACCCAACAGACGCAGTTGAACAACCTGGGTTGCCGGCCCCGACGTCATCCGCACCGACATGACCGGCAACGGGAACGGCGACGTACGGAACAAATTAACCGGAACCTCGCGACGAATCGGTGCAGCCGTAGACTCAGCAGGGGCCAGCCCAACGGCGGAACCCAGCAGGCACGAGGCAACAATCCAACGCACTGTCTTCATCGTTGAACTGAAGTTACCGACGCTCAGCGCATCGAGAGTGGCAATTCACACCAGATCGTCAGGCTGTACTTCACCCCGCTACGAATCGGCAGCGATTCATGTGGGTGTGTTACCAAACTTGGCCACGCCAACAATTCGCCGACGGCCAAGTTCGCATTCGATGCACCCTGGCGCGGAAAGTCCAGTTCTGCACCTTCATAGTCGCCGTTCAACTTCACGCTCATCGATACCTGTGCCACGTCGTGGTGAATGCGCAACGACTCCTGGCCACCCACCTCGTATTTGATGATGAAGGCATCGTTGATGCCGTGGTAGTCGATGTATTCCCAGTCGGTCTGCAGCTGCGGCCAAATCCGCATACCGATGTCGTTCTGCATCGCCTCGAATACAACGGGGCTCATTCGAGCAATCGACAACTCGACCCCCGGCACTGGGTCGCCCGGGTCGGGTTCGAAGGCACCTGTTGCTTCAGCGGCGTCGATCAATGCTCTGCAGTACTGCGGAGTGAGAAATGGCATCACGTACATCTCATCGGCGACGCGCCGCATCCCCTCTCGAGGATCGATGCCCGAGGCGTAGTCGAAGAAATCGCGGAGTGAACTCACCGCGCCATGTTGCCACCCAGAAACGAAAAGGGCGGGGCACCCGAAGGTGCCCCGCCCCTAGTCACTTCACTGACCAAGAGTCAGCGTAATTTTCAGTCCTGCAGCTCGAGGGGGAGCAGCGGCTTGTCGATGATGTGGATGACACCATTCGAAGCCTCGACGTCAGCGGTGGTGACGTTTGCGACCGACGCGCCGATCGTCAGCGACACTGCGCCGTCCTTCGACGAAACGGTGGCCTTCTCGCCACTGACCATTTCGACTTCCTGGCCATCGAGAGCAGCGGTGTCGGCTGCCATTACCTTGCCGGCATAGACGTGGCTCGTGAGAACCTTCTTCAGTGCCTCAACATCGGCGCCAACCTGGGCCTTGAAGCCCTCAACGTCGGTGCCAAGGTCGGCTGCGAGTGCCTCGAAGGCAGCATTGGTCGGCGCGAAGACCGTGAACGGGCCCTCGCCCGAGAGGGTCTCAACCAGATCGGCCGCGGTCAACAACTCGACGAGAGTGCTGAAGTCAGGGTTGCCAACGGCGATGTCGACGATCGACTCCGCAGCGGCCTCTTCGGCAGCAGCAGTCGTGTCGGCGGTGGCCGTGGTGTCCTCCGTCATTGCCGTGGTATCGGCGGTGGCGGTCTCTTCAGCGGCTGCGGTGGTCTCATCAGTGCTCGTGGAATCGTCGTCACCGCAGGCGGTGGCAACGAGGCCCAGCGAGGCAATCGCACCGAGTGCGATCAACTTGCGGGAAATACGCATTGGGGGTTCTCCTTGAATGGGGTGGTGGTTCTGGCCGAGGCCATTAAGGGCATTTTAGTGCTAAAGGACACCGGTTGGGCGACCATGCTCACGCAAAAATGTCCCCAAAATGAAGAAAAACCTCTAGAAACCGACCCCTCGGTAGCTGAATCCCGCATCCCGCCAGACTTCGGGGTCCAGCAGATTGCGTGCGTCGACCACTCCCGCTCCCCCCATGACCTCGCGCACGGAGTCGGCACGAACGACCGCGAACTCCTGCCACTCAGTCAGCACCACAAGTGCCTGCGCCCCCCGACATGCCTCAATTGGGCTCGACGCCACGAGGAGTCCGGTCAATTCACCAATCGGCCCACTCACGGTCGGGTCGTAGGCCGTCACCGTGGCCCCCGCGGCGAGGAGTCTCCGCACAACCTCGACTGCAGGCGAATGACGCCTGTCGTCGGTGTTTGCCTTGAAGGTCAGTCCCCACACCGCAACCGCGGCACCGCTCAATGACCCCCCAACCGCAGCACGAACCTTGTCCACCGTTCTGGCCAGTTGCTGGTCGTTTGCCTCGATCACGCTCTTCAACACCCCGAAGTCGTAACCCGCATCTTCGGCCAGGCGCACCAAACCAATGGTGTCCTTTGGAAAGCAACTGCCACCGAACCCGGGTCCGGGCTGCAGGAACTGCGCGCCGATTCGCGGGTCACGCCCGATGGCATCAGCCACCACACGAACGTCGGCGCCCAAGTGCTCGCAGATGTTCGCGATCGAATTGATGAACGAGATCTTCGTCGCCAGGAATGCGTTGGCCGCGTACTTGATGGTTTCGGCCGACGTTGCGTCGCACATGATCACGGGAGCCTTCGTGCCTTCATACAACCGCGCAACGCGTTCGACTGCTCCCGAGTCGTCGCCGCCGACAACGACGCGCGACGGATTCAGAAAATCCTTGACGGCATTGCCTTCGCGCAAGAATTCGGGATTGGAGACCACAAAGACGTCGTCGCGACCCAACAACCTCGCGACATGTCGAGTTGTGCCGACGGGAACCGTCGACTTGTTGACTACCACCGAGCCAGGCCGCAACCACGGTCCGATCTCCGATGCCACGGAGTCGACATAGGCCATGTCGACACTGCCATTCGGCAGATCAGGAGTCGGAAGGCAGAGGAACACGAAGTCAGCTGATGAAACCGCGACCTTCGAATCTGTCGTGAATGACAGTGTTCCATTGGCAAGCCCTTGCTGGGTGAGGCCTTGCAGACCGTCTTCGACAATCGGTACTCGGCCGTCACGAAGAGACTTGATTTTCGCGGCGACATTGTCAATGCACACCACCGTGTGGCCGAGGTGGGAGAAACACGCACCCGAAGTCAGACCGACATAACCCGTGCCTACAACAGCGATTTCAGCCACTGCGCAAGGCTAGAGGATTCGTCCCAGCCATTCGTGCCCACCTCGAGAGATCTGAAGAGAGCGGTCCGAACTTCGGCGGTAGAAAATCCAAGCTGCAGACAGTCGCCCAAAGACACGTCACCATGGCGTTTTGATAATCGTTGACCGTCAGGTCCAACGATTAGCGGTAGGTGGATGTAGTCCGGAGTTCTAAAACCGAGGAGCTTTTGCAGGTATTTTTGACTGGGCGTCACGTGAACGAGATCGTCACCGCGAACAACTTGGCTCACCTCTTGGAGCTCGTCGTCTACAACAACTGCAAGGTTGTAGGCTGGTACTCCATCGTTGCGCACAAGCACAATGTCATCGACTCGAAAGTCTTCAACAACTTCGCGGTCCACCTTCAGACGTATCGCAGGCGGTCGCTCGCGTCCTCGGCGACGACGGTCGGTCTCTGTAAGGTTTCGGCAGATGCCGGAATATCGGGGTACCCCACCGTGGGGAGCCGACACCGCTGCTTGAATCTCTTTTCGGCTACAAAAACATGCATAAACCATGTCTTGATCTTGCAAAAGACGCACATAGTTTCGATAGAGCTCAAATCGATCGCTCTGATAGACGACTGGAACGTCCGAACACACTCCAAGAGATGACAAGTCGAGAAGTTGCTGCTCAGCCATTTCACGACGGGAAGTGACACGATCAAGGTCTTCCATTCGAACCACAAACAATCGATCTGAGCCTCGAGCCAATGCCTCGGCGGCGATCGCTGTACGAAGATTCCCAAGGTGAAGACTCCCCGTCGGCGACGGCGCAAATCGGCCAAATCCGTTGTGATTCTCACTCGCGTTAGATTTGAGAAGTGCATTCAACGACGACTGGGTCACACCGCCGCCATTTCTTGGTCCCTGTAGTTCTTCTCGTCGCACTTTCTGTGCTCGCGTTCGCCAGGTATCTGAGCATCAGTCACGGACGCACATTTCATTTCGACGAATGGTACTGGGTCCTGCTGCGCAATGATTTTTCCCGGTCAACGCTTCTCCAAAACCACAATGGCCACCTCAGCATCATTCCGGGGTTCATCTACGTTGTGCTTTTCCGAACCGTGGGACTTTCGCGGTACTCGATCTACCTCAGTCTTGCGTTTCTCACACACATCGCAGTCTCGTGGGCGCTCTTTGTGATCTTTTTGAAGCGATTTGGTTCGGCTGTCGGCATCCTCATTGCTGCCTCAACACTCTTTCTCGGAAGTGGCGCACAAAACTACTTGTGGGCGTTCCAGATTGGCTTCATGCTCAGTGTCTTTGGTTATCTCCTTGGTCGAATTGCAATCGACTCAGATGAAGAGAGAAAGGGCCTGCTACTCGCCGCACTCATCGTTTCACTCGGGTCGTCGGGCATTGGGATCCCGGCCACAGCCGCGCTCGCGTTGGAGGCAATCCTTCGCCGCTGGCGAATTCGTGATCTTTGGCCTTTCTTCGTCACCGGCGCGCTGTATCTCGTCTGGTATGCGACCTACGGGCGCTCCGATGCCGACGGCAAGTACGCCCACCTAATTCCAAAATATGCACGCGACTCTGCTGCAGCAGTCGTCGCCGGCATCTTTGATTTCACCCTTGACTGGGGATACCTCGTTCTCGGCATCCTGTGTGGTCTTCTCATCTTCCAGATTTTTCGCGCCCGTGGTATGACTCCAGGCGCAGCCGGTGCGTTTTTATTTCTTGCCCTTTTTTGGTCGCTGACATGCTTATCGCGGGCCCAATTCTGGGACGTAGGAGCCGGGCGTTACGTGTATGCAGCGTTTATCCCGTATCTCATGCTCATCTCGGAGTTTGTTCCTAGGACGAGCCGCAAGCATTTGGCGACCGGAGCGGCGTTTCTTGTCCCAATCGGGGTCATCGCATCATGGTCGCGTATGGACAGCGAGGCTCTCTTCTATCGACTATGGGGACAGTCCGTGTCCGCTGAACTTCTTGCCCTCGAGCTGCACCGCGAATCCGCCCCGTGGGATTACTTCCCCGACAAGGTCCGTGCACCAAACATCTACTCAGAGGCCTATTTCGCAGCTACTGACGAACTCGGTTCAAGCCCCGCGGCACGAACCGCCGCCCTTCCCAAACTCATGCGTGAGGCACGTCTTGAATTTGATCGAGTTTCACTTGAGCTTGGTGACATCAAGACGACAGTTCAGCAGCGCGACGACTCAACCTGTGATGGTGTGATGACTGGGTCTGATCGCATGCGATTGCGACTACGCCCCGGGGTCCAATATCTCAATGCTGTTACGAACGACGTGGTCATCGGCTTCAAACGTTTCGGCAACTCGCGATCGGAAACTGGACAGGTGACGATCCCCCACGGCTCAAGTGTGCGAATTGAGGTCAGGTCCGATGAATTGACGCGACCATGGGTCGTTGTGCAGGTCAACACCGGTGGCGGACTTTGCCGCAGCCTCAACCAAAGTTGAGGTTGAATCACGAGTAGCCTCTGCGACATGGCGATCAGTCGCAACAGCCTCGGGAGGCCCCGGTTTGGCTTGTCCCGATATATCAAGGGTCCGGCACTAGAAATTGGCCCGGGAGTCGCGCCTTTTCCGGTACCCCCGGGAACAAGAAGGATTCTCGCCGAACGGAAGTTTGACGGTTCAATCGTGGAACTCTTTCCCGAGCTTGGACCTGAAGCAGTGGCTCCAGAAGGCGATGTGTACCTTGACCTTGACAAGGACGGCTTGCGAATGTTTGCTCCGGACTCGCTCGGGTCGATCATCGTCTCGCACGTTCTGGAGCACACAGCCAACCCTCTTCGAGCGCTCACCGAGATTTATCGCACACTCGAGATTGGCGGGCGCGCGATCATTGCACTTCCTGACCGCCGCCTGACATTCGATCGAGCACGGCCCGGAACGACCGTCAGTCATCTCGTGTCTGAATTCGCTTCGAACGTTACCGAAGTAGCCGACGACCACATCATTGAGTTTTGCCAGCTGGTCGAAGGTCGAGCTTCATCAGAGATAAGTGCGTCTCTGATTGCTCATCACCGTAAGCGCTCAATCCATGCACACTGTTGGACCGCTGAGGAATTTCTTGCCGCGCTTCTCTACCTGACAAAGGTCGATGGGTTGAGATTTGACTTGATTGATTTCATGGGGATCGAGCACAGCCTTGATGGTGGCAGCGATGAGGAGTTCGTCTTCGTTTTGGAGAAAGTGCGCGAGACATCACTGACTCGCATGTTGTCGCAGTGGGCTGACTGCATCTCCTCCAACCGGCTCACCGATGAAGCGCGGATTCCGGCTTTGGTCGAAACTTTGATGAATCCGCTTTCTCTTTTTCTTCCCACTCGAGTCACTGAGAACATCGACGTTGCATCTCTTCTGCAGACGTGGCTGTCGCATCGAGACTTGAGGACCTTTGAATGCCCGCTGATTGAGCCCACTGCCCTCGCGAAGTGGGCGATCGAAAACTCACACAAAGACGCTCGAGCGGCGTCGATTCTCCCAGGAGCACTTCTCGATGCCTGAAATCGCTCTTCTTGACAAACTCGTAACGGGCATCGAGACGGTCAATTCGCTCAGCCATGAAGTGCGCCGCACCGTGAGCGGCGATGTCTTGTTCCTTTTTTCGCTCTTCAGTCACGACCTTGCGAGTGGTCGCTGCAAGTTGGTTTCAGTTCAGGACAGTTCTACATCGCGGGCAGTTCAAGAGATCATCAAACTCGACAGTCAGATTCACCTCCCACTTGCGATCGAGCGACAGATCGTGCTCATTGACCTGACTGACGAAGGATTCGCCGCGGATCGAACTGAGTTCGGCGAAACTCTGGCGTCCGCTGAGGTAGTGATTACGTTCGGGTTGTCCGTTCGAGGCGAGAAATTCTCGGACCACCTTGAGGGTCTGAACATTCTGCGCATGGATTCTTTCCCATCCTGCCGATTCTTTGTGAAGTCACTGGAAAGCAGTCCGAGTGTCCTAACCGCCATCCAAGACGACGCGACTGTGAAGACAATCCTCACTCCTGCCCTCTCAGGTCTAAGTCGTTACAGTGAGGAGCCTGCTGTCCTCGAAGCTCGGGTTGAAGAACGCCTGCATGGCGCACGAAAAGAGCGAGAGCTTCAGGAGCGGATCGTCTTTCTCACGCTTGAATGTGCCGGACTGCGCGATACCGCGATCGGTGCCGAAGCGACGGTTGGTACTCTGCAGTGGAAACTTGAACGTCTCAACTCTCACTTGAATCACCTTCAGAGCGAACTGCAGAATGCGCGAGCGGCGCGGGATTCAATCATTCAGTCTCGGACATTTCGTCTCGGCAGGGTCCTGACATCACCACTCCGCCTATTCCGCAAAGTAACTCGAAAACTGCGATGACCGAGCGTTCGCCTTTCTTTTCGATCATTGTTCCGGTATTCAATACTGACGAGCAATTCTTGAGTGAATGCATTGCGTCTGTCCTTGACCAAGACTTCCATGACTGGGAACTGATCCTTGTTGATGACGCCTCGTCCAAACCGGAAACAATCACAGTCCTCGAGCTTGCAATGCGACTGGATCCACGTATCCGTGTCATTCGCCGTGAGTCCAATGGCGGCATTGTTCTTGCCTCGAATACAGCACTTCAGGCGGCTCATGGCGATTGGCTTGTGCTCGCAGACCATGACGACGCACTCGAACCCAGCGCACTTGCTGAAATTAAAAATGTGATTGATACAGATCACTCCGTTGACTACATCTACACCGACGAGTTCCATCTCCAGTCCGATGGCACCGCGATCGAGTTCCAAAAGCCCGACTGGTCTCTGGAAAGACTCCGCTCACAGATGTACACCTGCCACATTTCGGCGGTGCGACGAGCCTTAAGTGATGAGATCGGGGGATTCCGAACGGGATTCGATGGCGCACAGGATTATGACTTCGTTCTTCGGATCACGGAGCGCGCACGCCGTATTCGGCATATCCGTAAGCCGCTCTACTACTGGCGAGTGAATCCCACCTCTTTCTCTCAGGTTGGAGATACTCGAAGCCAATCATTCGAAGCCGGTCGACGGGCTGTTCAAGAGCATTGCGATCGCACCGGAATCCTGGCTGTTGTTGAGCACGGTGACGCTGCGGGCGTCTATCGAGTGAAACGCGAAGTTAAGGGGTACCCACGGGTCGCAATCATTGTTCCAACTCGTGGATCTGATGCAGTTGTTTGGGGTCGTTCAACCACACCAGTTGTTGATTGTTTGAGAAGCGTGCGTATGCAATCCACGTACCAAAATTTTGAGTACGTGGTTGTCGCAGACACCTCAACTCCACCAGCGGTACGAAGGGATCTGTCGGCACTCCTCGGAAACGACCTCACGTGGATCGATTACGACAAGCCTTTCAATTTCTCTGACAAGATCAATCGGGGTGTTGCTTCAACGTCGGCTGAATTTGTACTTCTTCTGAATGATGACACGCTTGTCATTCACCCGAATTGGTTCGAACCCATGCTGGCCCATGGCCAGCAACCTGACGTCGGAACTGTGGGGAACATGCTCTTGTTCGCTGACTCCCGCCTGCAGTGCGCAGGCCATATGTTCGTCGACGGGAATCCAACACACGTGTCGTTCAAGAACCCATCCGATGATGGCGGTTTTGCGTCAATCAACTTCGTCGACCGAGAGGTTTCCGGAAATACTGGTGCGTGCATGCTTGTTCGTCGCTCGGTGTTCTTCGAAGTCGGCGGATTGTCAGTTCGTTTCGGAAACAATTACAACGATGTCGACTTTGCGATGAAGGTAACAAGGCTTGGCCTACGCCACATTTGGACTCCCCAAAGCAAGTTGTTCCACTTTGAATCGCTCACGAGGGATCCGACGGTGACGGGCCAAGAACTAATCGATCTCCACGATCGTTGGTCTTTGGAACTTCACGATGAGAAGTGGGCCTTCCCCTCGGAGTGGGACTTCGGATCTCTTCCGCCACGAAGAATTCACTTTCGTCGTCGCTGGAATCCACGGACTCTCGCCGGCTAGATACGACCCTCGTCAATCGCCATCTGAATCCACGGAATGACTTCGTCCAGCATTTCCTCGAGGGACGTCGTACACTCAAACCCGAGAATTTGCTTTGCCTTGGCAACCGACGGGACTCTCTTCTGAACGTCGTATTCGAACGCTTCGTCACTGACGTATCTGAACGGCTTTCCCGACCCGTGAATCTTGCGCCAAATGAGCTCAGCCAACTCAAGAACTGTTGTTGAGGTAGCTGTCGAGATATTGAAGTCCTCGTTCAGCGCTCTTGAATGCTCCATGCAGGTCACGATTCCCTTGGCCAAATCTCCGCCGTACGTGTAGTGGCGCACTTGATCACCAGCTCCCAGAATATGGAGTGGATCTTGACCTTTCACGATCTTTTGAACAAGGTCGGGTACGACGTGGCTCATGGCCAACGACACATTGCCCGAGAGAATCTCTACTTCCCCAAGAGCTCGGCCCTCACCAACACCGACACAATTGAAGGGCCTCACGATCGTATACGGAAGTTTGTACTGGTCCCACGCAGCTTTTGCAAAGTACTCGACAGCTAGTTTTTGGAATCCATAGGAGGACAGAGGTGGCGCAACTTTTCGCTCGTCACCTTCAACGCTCGGCCAGTGCGTCGTGCTTTCGAAAACCATGGACGAGCTGAGATAGGTAACTTTCTTCAATCGCCCTTGTTTGTGGGCCCTGATCGCTGCATCACACGTGGCAGCCATGATTCTTTCGTTGGTCGCGAGAAGGTCGTATGCATAGGCGTGGAAGTAGCTGATTCCACCGATCATTGCGGCACCCGCGATGAGATGATCACAATCCATCAGCAGACGCGTCATCAACTCGACATCTTGGGCGTCACCTTCAACAAGGCTGTAATTGGGGTGGGAGTCATAGCTCTTCGTGACCCGTCCGTATTTCGAAAAGTTGTCGACGCCCACGACCTGATATCCACGAGCCAACAATTCTTCGACGACGTAACCACCGATGAATCCCGATGATCCGGTGATGAGAACCTTTTCCATTTTTCCTACCTATTTTCTTGCGATACAAACAAACGTAACCGTTCAAGAGAGCGGTCCACCAAAGGCGTACAGATACCACTTCAGGTACCGGGGCAACCACGCACGCAACTTGAAGTTTGATTCCCCGAACGCCCGATCAAGCCAGATCGTTGGGATTTCAGCGACCGGGCGTCGGTGCCTCCGTGCCTTGGCAACCAACTCAATCCCAATCTCAAAACCGCGATCGCTCTCAATACCTACTTCTTTGACAAATTTGGTTGAGTACGCCTTGAATGAGTTGGTTGCGTCTCGAGTTCCGACTCGCGCCCCGTAAAAGAGTGTGAGTCCCGCGAGTTTCGAGAGCAGACCCTTGAGGAACGGACCGCCGACCTGCTGACCGGTCCGCGCGTAGCGACTTGCAGCCGCCACCACGACCCCGCGCTCGACCAAACGAACGAGCTGGTCGATTTGAGACGGATCATCACATCCGTCCGCCATCGTGACAACGACAACGGGTGCAGTCGCACTATCAATTCCGTAGCGAATCGCGTTAGCCGGTCCCCGACCGTACGTATTCAACGTGGGTCTCAGATTCTTGTGTTGTGAAGCGAGGTCGCCGAGATGCGGCACGGTGGTGTCTTCCGGAGAGTCAAAGACCACGATCAGTTCGCATGGAAGCTGAACCGACTCAAAAATTCGGTTGATGACTGGCGTGGCTGACGGTCCTTCGTTGTAAACCGGAATGACGATTGAGACTCGTGGGTTCAAATGCGGACACCCTCACCACGAATATTCCATATGTCCACGACCGGCTTCTTAATCTGCAAGTTGGCGTATCTCTTGTGAGGAGCCGCAATCACAATCACATCGGATTGTAAAAGCACTTCGGATTCCGTTGTCAGTCTGTTGTCATTGGAGACGAAGGGGTCCGCGCAAAGAACGGCCTTGGCCTTGAACGACAGGATTCTTCGAAGTTTGAAGGCCAAGCTCGACCGAATGTCGTCGCTCTCGCCCTTGAACGCCATCCCGAGAATTCCAACGGTCGATGTTGCAAGATCGAATCTCTTCTCCATTCTTGCAACCACGTAAAGCGGTAATCCTTCGTTGATCATCATCGAGGAGTGGCCCAGCGTAAAGTTGTTGTTGTTGAATGCGGCCAATTGCATCGTGTCCTTGAACAGACATGGGCCAGCAGCAAAACCCGCACCAGGCATGTCGATTGCTCGCGGATAGTCCTTCGTGATCGCGTGACGGATTCGCTCGAAGTCGAGACCAAAGTCGTTTGCGATTGTGTAGAACTGATTTGCGGCGGCAAATTTGATATACCGCCATGTGTTAGTAAACAACTTCGCAAGTTCAGCCTCTTCAGGCGAAACGACAACCATCTGTTCAGCAAGAGTGCCAAAGAGTTTTTGGGCGCGATCAACTCCCCGTTCGGACCGTGCGGAAACTATTTGAGGCAGAGCGACAAGCTCCTCAACGGCCTTTCCCTCCGCGATCCGCTCGGGACAGAAAGCGACATCGATCTCGAGCCCGGTGCGGTCAATCTGCCGCTCGACGAGCTTTGTGACACCGGGGTATACCGTGCTTCGCAGGACAAGAAGTTGTCCATCGCGCAAGTGCTTCTGGAAGCCAGCGACGGCCCGAGGAACTGCGTCCGCATCAGGATTAAGGTGTTCATCTACCGGCGTGCCGATCACAACAACAACATTTTCCGCCTCGGAAATGCAGACCGGATCATTGGACGCCGCGAAATTACCATTCGCCAATACCCTCCTCAGAATTTCGGGGGCGCCGGGCTCGTCGAATGGCATCATCCCGCCATTAACTGTCGCGACAACACTGCTATTCACGTCGTAGGAGACCACTGTCAGCCCTCGGTCCGCAAGCATGATCGCAAGCGGGAGCCCCACGTGCCCGCAACCACCAACGACAACCACATTTCGCGGAAACTTCACGGGCCCAGCCTAGTAGTACCGGGTTTGGACACGGCGTTCGCCACCCCTGTCTCCCGCACTCCGGACTATACGATTTCGAGTTGGAGGTTAAGACCGTGACCAAGAGTGCCGTTGTGGTGCAGGACGTTTGGAAGAACTTCCGCCTGTATCGGGAGAAAAACCAATACATCAAGGCGGCGATCCTCCGCGGACGTCGTGCCCGATACGATGAATTCTGGGCGCTGAAAGGTGTCTCGTTCGAAGTTCCGGTCGGCTCAACTTTCGGGATCATCGGTAGCAACGGGTCGGGCAAGAGCACCATGCTCAAATGCCTCGCTCGTATTCTCGTCCCTGACCGGGGCACGGTTGACATTAACGGACGTGTCGCGCCTCTTCTCGAACTTGGTGCTGGATTTCATCCCGAATTGTCCGGTCGCGAAAACGTGTTCCTCAATGGTGCCATCCTTGGGTTGACCAAGAAAGAGGTCACGAATCGCTACGACGGCATCGTCGAGTTTGCAGGTTTGCACAACTTCATAGACACACCGATCAAGAATTATTCGTCGGGTATGGTCATCCGGCTCGGCTTTGCGATCGCTGTGAATGTTGATCCAGAGATTCTTCTGATTGATGAAGTACTTGCAGTCGGTGACTCAGCATTTCAGCTCAAATGCATGGAGAAGATCGAGGAATTTAGAGCAGCCGGAAAGACAATCATTTTTGTCTCGCATGGACTTTCACAAGTTGAACAGCTGTGCGAACAGGCGCTCTGGCTCGACAAGGGAGAAATGCGGAGCCTCGGGCCGTCAGCGGACGTCGTTGCCGAGTACAGCGCAGAGAGTCACGGCGCACGACCGCAAGGTCCAAAGCAACGCAACAGGTGGGGCTCGGGCGAGATCCAAATCTCAAGTGCAAGGTTATGCGATCAGACAGGAGGCGAAACTTCGGTGATTCGGACCGGCGAGTCACTTCGTCTCATTGTTCATGGAACTTCGGTCTCTTCGGATCAAGTCTTCGGTTTGCGCGCAAGAATCAATCATCTCCACGGAACCCAAGTTGCTTTGCTCTCAACACGGCGATCAGGCATTCAGTTTTCTACGCGAAACAAGGCCTTTGAGGTGTCGCTCGAAGTGCCCGGCTTGGCATTACTGAACGGAACCTTCGATCTTTCAATCACAATTACTGATCCGCACGAGCTTCACGAGTATGACCACTTGGAGAAGGTTGTCAGATTCGACGTCGATCAAGGCCAACTTCTTGAAGAAGGCCTTGTCAGCCTTAGCCCACGGTGGCAGCAAATTGACTGATCAGACTTCTTCAGGAAGTCGCCGGGACATCTTGTTGAAGATGAAAAGGCCGATCATCAAGGAGACCAATGCGTATCCGACCAAGAGGACCCAGTTTTGGGCACTGGGTGCGCGCCCGTCGTACAGCATGTGCCGAAACGACTTGACGAAAATGGCAAAAGGCGTGTGCTCAAGAATGAATCGTGGCGCACCGGACAAGCGCTCTCTCACCAACGTGTCTGCGTAGACAATCGGAGTTGCGTAGAACATCAACTGGATGCAGATCGTCCAGAGGTAATTCATATCCCTGAAGTAAACAACGAGAACTGACAACGCCAGAGCAAAGCCGGCCCCAAAAACAGCCAGCAGGATCATCAGGCCGAAGGTGAAGGGAATCCATTGGAAAACCCCACCTCCCGCAATGGTCACAACGGTGAGGACGATTCCCATCTCGATCGAGAACTGGACGAATGAAAACAAGACTTGTGCAAAGACGAGAACTTCTTTCGAGAATGCAACCTTTCTCACCAATGTGGGACTCCCCAAAACGGAACCTAATCCGACCGAACTGATCAGAGAGAAAAAGTTCCAAGGAATCAGACCCACAAGTAGGTACAGCGCATACGACTGAAGTCCTGATGGATCCCCTACAGGTGGTACGGCCCGAAACAGCTTGCTGAAGACGAAACTAAAAATCAGCACCGTCGTCAGAGGGTTGATCATTGACCAACCCCAGCCAAGGAACGATCTGCGGTACTTACCCCGCAGTTCACGCAGAGTCAAATTCCACAACAGTTCCCGCTCGGTGAATATCTTCTTTAGTTGCCGCACTTTTCCGCTTCTTGCCGTTATTCGACGAGGTTGACACAGATCCTACGGCACGGGATGTAACTGGCTTATGGTTTTCTCCAGTGTGGCCCATTGTAGGCATCTACGCTTGACATGTGGCAGAAGCATCTTTGGGCCCCCGCGACCTCGGTTCGGATATCGTCCTCCGTCTCAGAAAGATCTTCCGGCCCGACTGGTACTTGAAGCGCTTTCCCGACGTCGCTGCTACCGACGTCGCACCTGATCAGCACTTCTTCTCCGTCGGTATCTGGGAAAACCGCGACCCAAACCCCCTGTTCGACGGTGCGTGGTATCGACGCGAATACTCGACGCCTTCCGACGTTCCGCCAATTTTGCATTACCTCGCAGTGGGTTCCGGTGAAGGTTTTGCACCAAGCCCGCTGGTAGACGTAGCGCACTACCGACGCACAGCCCAATTTGATGCTTGGGCGGAAACTGATCTCGAGCACTATCTGACTCGCGGCTGGCTTCAGTCCGTCGATCCGCACCCACTGTTCAGTTGCGCTTGGTACTTGGTTCGATCACGCATGAAGTTCGGTGCTTCGTGGAGCCCGTTCGAGGACTATGTCACTCGTACCGGAGATGACATCATCCCAGGCTGCCCGTGGTTTTCCGAACGCGACTACCTCTTGCAACGTCCGGATCTCGCCAAACTACAGATCCATCCCCTGTACCACTGGACAGAATCTGGTCAACGCGAAGGGTTCCCAAAAAACTGGCTAGTCGAGACCCAGCCGTACGGACACGAGAGCGAAGACCGGGCCGTGGTACGGACAACCGATCCTTACTATCAAGCGGCAACCGACCCTCGCCTGCTCAGCAGTGGCGATCCATTGAGGAAGAAGATCGTTTCTCACCTTGCGGGACGAAACGAGTCGTTCAAGAAGAATGTGACGGTCAAGCGCGACAGCGGAGTTATCTCAATTGATTGGGGAACGTGGGCGAAAACCCTCCAAATCCCCTGCTCGGATAAGCCGGAGGTTTCCGTGATCATTCCCACTCTTGATCACGTTGAGGATGTCGTTTTGACCCTTGATTCGATCGCATCATCCTCTGAATCAACACCATTTGAAGTGATCTTGGTCGACGACGGTTCACAAGACGAATGCAGTCGGATCTTCAGCCTGATCGATGGCATTCGGCTAGTAACTCACCAGTCCAACACTGGATTTGCTGGCGCCTGCGAGTCGGGAATCAAAAAGGCGAGTGGAAAGTACATCTACCTGCTGAACAACGATGTTGAGGTCGTGACAGGATGGCTTGATTCGCTGGCGTCGGTTCTCGAGTGCGATGAGACAGTCGGTGCTGTCGGTTCGATGCTGATCCGTCCAGACAATCGCCTTCAGGAATCCGGCGTCATTGTATGGTCTGATGCAACTGGTTGGCAGATCGGCAATGGTCAATCGCCGTTCAACCCCCTCTATCGGACTCGCCGGATCGTCGATTACTGCTCGGGCGCGTCGTTGATGATCAGAAGAGAGATTTGGGATGCAATCGGGGGCTTTGACCCACGCTTTCGTCCTGCATATTACGAAGACACCGACTTGTGTTTCGAGATTGCGAAGCGCGGTCGAACCGTCGTTTGCGAACCTGCATCTGTTCTCTTCCACAACGAAGGATCGACTCACGGACGCACAAATGGTGGGGGCAAACGACACCAATTTCTCAATCAACCGCGATTTCACGACAAGTGGAAGTCGGTTTTGAGTCTCCGAGAAGCAGTTCCGGCAAAGGGACCGACCGGGGAAATGGTGGCACGTGAAAGCAACAAGTCTTCAGATCCGATCGTCCTCGTGGTCGACCACAAGGAACTCACGCCCGACATGGACTCCGGCTCTTTGCGAATGCACAGAATCATTGAGGAGTTTGTCGCGCAAGGTCGCCGGGTCATTTTTCACGCCATACAAGGCGTCCCAAACTCGCGCTGGACTTCACAAGCTGCCGCACTTGGTGTTGAGGTCTACGATTCGCAAGCTCCGATCGCAGATGTCCTACGGGGGCTAGGGGATCACATCGAATTCGCTTGGATTTCGCGTCCCCAGGTCATGATCGACTTTGTTCCGGAACTGCTCCGTTGGGCGTCTCACGTGACGGTTGTGTACGACATGGTAGATGCGCATGGCTTGAGACTTGAGCGAGAGGCGGTGACGAAGCAAAGTGTTTTCACCGCCCGCAAGAGTCGGCTCGAGAGAGGGCAAGAGAGGGCTGCAGCCCGTCTGGCCGATGTTGTCGTAACGCTGTCTGACCGTGATGAGGCCTATATCAGGTCGATCGCTGAAACTCCGATCACGACAGTTCAAATTCCCAACGTACACTCGGCCGACCCAACGGTAATTCCCTTCGATGAACGTGTGGGGCTGCTATTCGTCGGCGGCTATGAACATGAACCGAATGTTGATGCCGTGATGTTCTTGATCAACGAGATCATGCCGCTCGTTTGGCAGAAAATTGGTGACGTGCCCGTCACTCTCGCGGGAAGCCGGCCAACGAGGGAAGTAGAGCGACTTGCGTCACCTCTCGTATCCATAACGGGTTGGGTGAACGACCTCAGACCTCTCTACGAAAGCCACCGCGTTGCAGTCGCACCATTGCGATATGGGGCCGGCGTCAAAGGGAAGGTGGGGGAAGCACTCTCCTACGGAATTGCAACCGTAACGACCCGGATCGGGGCCGAAGGTATGCCGTGCGAAACGAACAAAGACATTTTGGTTGCAGACAATGCGACAGTATTCGCCTCTGCGATCATCAATGCCTACACGGATCGGCAACTCTGGACACAACTTTCCCAGAATGGGCCCGCGGCAATTGATGCGGCATACGGACGTACCGCTTTGAGCGGCCGAGTTAAAGACCTCTTTCGGGCCGTCCGCGATGCGACTGATCACAACTTCAGATCGCAGATTCCGTACACGACATAGCGAAAACGCAGGACCGAGCAATTCTCTGTCTTGATGCCAGACTCGCGCAGTCCGATCATTCCCTTTTGCCACTGTGGGCTGTAAACAACCTGCCGATTCTGCTGCTGAATTTCTTCCTTGCTCGGAATCGCATACGTCCAGGTCACGTCAGAGCGATTGAGATAAACCGCAGCCGATGAGACAAGAATCCCCGCGATATGGACCGTTGAGTGTGGCGCAATGAGAGCATTTAGCATTTCGGCCTCATGTGGCGAAAGCAAGTCTCCCGACGATTCCGTCTGTGCAAACTTACGTACATGAGGGCTACCACCCGCGATGGGCAGTACGGCTAGGCAAGAAACAAATGCCACTAGTCCCGCGCCGAATTTCCTCGCGCGCCGAGCCGTTGGTCGTGGCGACATTGACGTCATGCCGCTGATCACGGCCAGACCGGCAACGGGAACAAACGGAAGGTACTGAATGAAGTACCGCGCGTAGCCAACAATCCAAATCATGAAAAGGATCGAGCCGACCACTCCAATCGTCAAACCAAATCCGGATCTGAAGGACTCGTACGTGTCTTTGAGGAGGTGAATTGCACAAGCCACCAAAGCACCGATCACTACCGCAACTGCGAGCAAAACCCGAAAATCTCGATACGGCATTTCAAGATCCAATAGTTTGTACCCATCCTTTAGCCCGCCCGTGTGGATAAGCCGACGAGCGAAATCGGAAGTGTTCTTCACCATCCAATCCGTAGCGCCTGGAGAACCGTCCGTGCCCGCTCCAGCTGCCAAGAACTCGTTGTGCCAGTTTTTTCCTTGGTACAAGGTTGCACCAACGAGCCCAAGTCTCAAGAGCCATATCGCTCGACGTCGCGAGAGTTGGACGTCAAGCCTCTCAAAAATTCTCCGCGATGGCGGGAGCAGGACAAAAACGAGCGTTGCCAACGAAGCCGTCGCAAGGACGACAAAACGTATACCGGTGATCGGTAAGCCGGGCATTGAAAGATACCGCTGGTTGGCTTCATGCGACCAGTACAGAGCCCACGCGAGACCGAGAGGAAAGTACGCGCCTGCAAATCCTGAGAGGAACGTAGCCACTTGAACGCCTGAGTAAGCGATGATTGCCACAGCGACTAGCAAGGGCGGCACGCCGAGTACGACCGTTGGTTTGATGATGGCAGCGAGTGCCAGTAGCACCCCAGCGGAGCACCAATTCCATGAATCGCGACGCTCAAGACACGCAATAAACATCAAGCCCAAGACGGGTGCCGCTGTTAGATCGCCGAATGCCGTCCCAATTTCCATCATGATCAGTGGCGTTGCGAGAGACGCAATCGCGGTCAACTGCCGCATCGAATCCGACACATTCGGTGCAACGAGCCGAAGCAATCGATTTGCCACAAAAATCGTTGAGGCATGAATCGCCCCCCAGAACAGAACGGGCAACCACCAGTATCCGGTCCCGATAAGGATCACGTTCACGATGTCGTGAAAAGGCAAGTACTGAGTCAATAGATTTGAGATCGGATCATCCGAGAGGCGGCCACGCACGATCATCCATGCGTTGTACGCGCGAATGTTTCGCAGGTCGAAATTCAGATCGGGGCCGGCAGCGACCGAATAAATTGTGGTTGTAACAAATCCGATCAGAACGAATACGTTGCGTTGACAGCGTGTGGTCACCGAAGCCATGGCACCGACCGGAGTGTCCATTTAGTTTCCTGTCACTCGAACAGAAATGACTTTTGCGCACATTGGACGGCGATCCGGGCCAATTTTAAGGAACGAAGGCGAAACAAGTTCGTCACAAGTGATGAACACCTGTTGATTCGGTTCGCCGTCCAACTTCAACTCAATTTCCAAGAGATGCATTGATTCATCAACTGTTATGGCTCGCGACTCTGCACTTGATGTAAACTCAAAAGATCTCAAAGGTTTCAGCTGGGATACCAGCGGTAACAGTCGAATTTTGAACTTTGTTGGCCGACGATTTGGCTCGGTCGAAAAGTCAATCGTCGACTGCAACGCCATAATCCATGTTCCATCAGGTTCTGCCTCCTCGAAGCCGTCCCCGAGGATCCACATGTATCTTGACTCGTTCGTCATGGCAAGGTCACGATTGAGTGGAATCACCTTCCTCAACCTGATTTGGTCCAGCACTAGTTCGCGTTGGCTGCTCACAGGGGGTGCAAAAGACGTCTGGAAACAGAGTGCCACGCCGAGAAAGCTGACGACGGTCGCGACGATCCATGGTGCGGGCCGCCGAAGATTCATCGTGTGGAAACTACTGGCCATCCCGTTCTTCAGCAGGTTCGCAGGGAGTTTGGGGTCGGATTAGCCTGAAAAGGCCATGACTTCGCAAACCCGTCCAAACGTGCATCCAACCGCGGAAGCGGCAGACGACGCCATCGTCCCTCCCTCTGCCCGTGTGTGGCACCAGGCCCAGATCCGCAATGGCGCCGTTCTGGGTGAGAATTGCATCGTTGGCAAGGGCGCCTACGTTGGCTCAGGGGTCACCATGGGCGACAACTGCAAACTCCAGAATTACGCCCTCGTGTACGAGCCCGCCAGTCTCGGCAATGGCGTTTTCGTCGGTCCGGCCGCAGTCTTCACCAATGACCACTTCCCCCGTGCCGCAAACCCCGACCTCTCGATCAAGTCGGCATCGGATTGGGAGGCCGTCGGGGTCACCTGCCGTGACGGAGCCTCGATCGGCGCGCGAGCCGTGTGTGTCGCTCCTGTGACAATTGGCCGATGGGCGATGGTTGGGGCCGGCTCCACCGTCATCCGTGACGTTCCGGACTTCGCCCTCGTCGTCGGTACCCCCGCACGACAAATAGGATGGGTCGGCAAGAGCGGCAGCCCCCTCGAGCGGGTCACCGACACCGAGTTCAGGTGTCCAATCGACGGGTCGCGATATCAACTGATCGCGCCCGACCATTTAGTGGAAAGTGATACGCAATGACTCTCATCCCTCCCGCCCAACCGATCATCGGTGCCGAAGAGCGCGAAGCCGTCGATCGTGTCATGCGCAGCGGAATGTTGGCTCAGGGCCCCGAAGTTGCCGCCTTCGAGAAGGAATTCAGCGAGTTCGTCGATGGCAGGCATTGCATTGCGGTCAACAGCGGCACATCGGCTCTGCACATGGCGTTTCTTGCCGTGGGAATCGGTCCCGGCGACGAGGTCATCGTTCCGTCCTTCAGCTTCGCGGCAACCGCAAACTCAGTCAGCCTCACCGGCGCCACGCCCATCTTTGCGGACATCGAACAGGACTACTTCAACATCGATCCCGCACATGTCGAAGCTCTCATCACGCCGCGAACCAAGGCCGTCATGCCCGTGCATCTGTACGGTCACCCGGCGAACATGGCTGCGTTGCAGGCCATCTGTGAAAAGCACGGCATCCTGCTGCTCGAAGATTCGGCCCAATCACACGCGGCGACTTTCAACGGAACGCCGGTGGGCGCTTTTGGTCTCGCTGCGTCATTCTCCTTCTACCCCACGAAGAACATGACGTCAGGCGAGGGAGGAATGGTCACCACGCCATCCGACGAAGTCGCCAGAAACGTTCGTCTTCTCCGCAATCAAGGCATGGAGCGTCGCTACGAGAACGAAGTCGTCGGATTCAACACCCGAATGACCGATATTCACGCGGCGATTGGTCGTGTTCAATTGACCAAGTTGATGGGTTGGACCAAACAACGACAGGACAATGCGGCATTTCTCTCCGCCAACATCAACGGCGTCGTCGTCCCGCCAGTGGCCGCCGAGGCCACCCACGTGTATCACCAGTACACAATTCGCGTTGTCGACCACGACCGCGATCGTTTCGCGGAGGAGCTCACCAAATTGGGTGTCGGATCCGGCGTCTATTACCCGACACCAATTCACCGCCTGCCGTCTTTCGGCCTCAGCCTCGACCTTCCAACCACGGAACGGGTCGCCAAACAATGTCTGTCCCTCCCGGTACATCCGTCTCTGTCGCACTCAGACCTCGAGAAGGTTGTTGAATCCGTGAATACCGTCGCACGGGCCGGCGCATGACCAACCTGCGGGCAGGGCTTGTCGGCCTCGGAATGATGGGCCGGCACCACCTGCGCCTTCTCAATCAAATCGACGGTGTCGACTTCGTCGGCATTCACGACCCTGCTCTGGTCGGCCAAGGCGATGTCAACGGCCACCGCGTCTACAACAAGCTCACAGATTTGATCACCGCAGGAATCGATTACTGCGTCGTCGCCGCACCGACCGCCTACCACCTGTCACTCGGCCTCGAGCTCGCAGCAGCAGGTGTCCACGCACTCATCGAAAAGCCGGTGGCCCCCACGCATGTCGAAGCGACCCAACTCGTCGACGCTTTCCGCTCTGCCGGGTTGGTCGGCGGCGTTGGCCATATCGAACGGTTCAATCCTGCTCTCCGCGCCATGCGGCAAAAGCTCGAAGAGGGCCTCCTTGGCGAGATTTTCCAAATCAGTACACGGCGCCAGGGGCCATTCCCTGCACGAATCGCTGACGTCGGTGTGGTGAAAGATCTCGCCACTCACGACATTGACCTCACAGCGTGGGTGGCGCAAAGCCCGTACAAGAACGTCTCGGCGCGTACCACCCACCGCAGCGGTCGCAGCCACGAGGACATGGTCGTCGCAGTGGGCACCCTCGAAAACGGCACGATCGTGAACCATGTCGTCAACTGGCTCTCGCCCTTCAAAGAACGCAACACCACGGTCATCGGCGACAAGGGTGCGCTCGTTGCCGACACGCTCACAGCAGACCTCACGTATTACGAGAACGGACACGTGAAGAGTGACTGGGACAGCATCCAATCGTTCCGTGGGGTGTCAGAAGGCGACGTCGTTCGATTTGCGCTCAACAAGGTCGAACCGCTCCTCACCGAGCACCTCGCTTTCCGCGATGCAGTCAAGACAGGCGACCAGTCGCACATCGTCACGCTGGCCGATGGCCTTGCTGCGGTGCACATCGCCGACCAGATGATCACCGCATGAAAGACGTCTGGGCACTCTTTCGGAGGGGCCTGACACTTCTCAGCAAGCCCGGGCGCCGCACCCTCTACACCTATGGCGGGTCGCTTTTTCTTCTTGCAATTCTCGACGGCTTTGCCCTCTACTTCGTCTCCAAAGTCTTCAGTGCCGGGGGGTCCAGTTCAACCTCGATCGACATCAGCTCGGGCGGAAGCACGCTCGTGTTGGTGGTCATCCTCTTTGCTCTTCGGACGGCGCTGTCAACCCTCGCCTCGTGGTACGCGCTGCGCACGCTTGCCCACGAAGAAACCGCGATCGGTCAACACAATTTCCGGACGTTGATGGGCCAGCCGTGGAGCCAGCGCATCCAGGGTTCCGTCTCCGACCTCTACAACGGAGTTGATCGCGGCCCGGGGTCACTTGTTCAGGCATACCTCGTCAACGTCGTTTCAATCGCAGCCGAGGCATCATCAGCCGTGGTGATTCTTGCAGCGCTCCTGCTACTGCAGCCCGCCACTGCGATCATTGCCAGCGTCTACTTTGTCTTCGTTGCCTTGATTCAACACCGACTCTTGTCCGGTCGGTCATCACGCGCGGGTGAGATCGTCGTTGAGAAAACGAACATGGTCTACGACACGCTTGCTGATTCGCATGCGATGGGGAAGTTGCTCGCCATCAATCCCTCCCTGACGCTCGAGGACTTTCTCGACGAGCAGCGTGCCGGCCTCTCCACAGCCCGTGCGCGAGTCGTGTTTCTTTCCCTCCTCCCGCGGTACTTCATGGAACTCATTCTTGCCGTGGGTCTTGCGGTCATTGCAGGTGTCACCTATGCCCTCAGCGATGCAAAGGGTGCCGTTTCCGCGGTCACAATCTTCGCCGCCGCCGGCTTCCGCTTGCTTCCCATTGTGAACCGCATCCAGGCCTTGGTGCTCCAGCTCTTCTCGTCGCTGCCGATCTCGAAGCTGGCATTCGTTCAAGTACTCGATACAGACACAAGACCGACGCGGGACAAGCCGACTTCCGACGACTATGTGATGGAACTCGACAATGTGTCGTTCTCGTATCCGAATTCACCGCGCAGTGCCCTCAGCAACGTGTCTCTCTCGCTCGAGCATGGCAAGCAGTACGCGGTGATCGGCCCATCGGGCGCAGGGAAAACAACACTCATCGACATCTGTCTTGGTCTGTTGTCACCGACCCAAGGTGCGGTTCGGATCCGTCAAACATCGAAACTCGGATATGTCCCCCAAGACACTCACGTTGCTCGACTCAACCTTCGATCAAACATTGCGCTCGAGTGGTCCGAAGATGCAATCAATACCGATCGATTTGAGTCGGCACGTCAACAAGCAAGTCTCGGCTCGGTTCTCGATGGCCGCGACGCAGCCGAGCGTTTGTCGGATACTTCGCTGTCAGGAGGCCAGAAGCAACGTATTGGTCTTGCCCGCGCCATGTACCGTTCGCCTGACATTCTTTTCCTCGACGAAGTCACCAGTGCACTCGATGCCGAAACCGAACACTCCGTGATGAAGTCGATCCTGGATCTCAAAGGTAGGGCGACTGTCGTCATCGTCGCTCATCGTCTGTCAACGGTTCAACATGCCGATTGCGTGATCTATGTCGATGAAGGCAAAGTCCAAGGAATTGGAACCTTCGAGGAACTGCGCCAAGCATTGCCCTCGCTTCAGCGCCAGATCGAACTCGGCACTCTGACCTTCGATTCTTAGGCAGCCCCTACGCGCTTCATCTGGGCATCGTGTTGTGCGATTCGTGACGCAATCAAGGCTTGGTTGTCTCTCGCCCAGTTGACGGTGCGCTCCAGGCCTTCACGCAGACCAACTACCGCCTCGAAACCAAGCTCGCGACGGGACTTCTCAGGCGAGCCAAAACGCCGACCCGAATTGTCCCAATCTCGCGGAGGCTGAATGTTCATCGGCGTCGAGTTGCCGGTCAGTTCATTGATTGTCTCGGCAAGTTCCTTGATGGTTGTCTCGACTCCCGAAGCGATGTTGTAAGCCTCTCCGGGCACACCTTTCAGCGCGCAAGCGATCAGGCCACGGCAGATGTCCTCCACGAAGATGAAGTCGCGACTCACCAATCCACCGTTGTCCAGCCCCAATGCTTCGCCATGAAGTGACTTCCACACGAACGTCGGTGTCACGTTGCGCCAGACTGTTGCATACGTTCCACGCCACTTTCCGGCACCCAAGATTTCTCGGGGCCCGTACACATTCTGGAAACGAGCCTTGACGAACGGCATTCCGTAGCGACCGAAGTAGTAGTTGCCGTACATCTCACCGACAAGTTTCGAGATGGAATACGGACTGTCATGAAACAAAGAAACCGGTGCGTCTTCCAAGGTTGCCACGGGATCTCCGTAGGTCTTCTCCGCCACAGCGCACCCAGCGGCCGAGTACACAACTTTTGTCAGATTCGATCGCTTGCTGAGTCGGTCGAATAACTTGAGGGTAGTCAAGGTGTTGTTGTCGTGGTCCGCGATCGGGTCGAAAATCGAGGATTGATTGCCGTGGTAGCACGACAAGTGCCACACATAGTCGATATCTCCGGGAAGCTGATCAAGAATCACGTCGTCAGCAATCGATCCTTCGATGAACGACACGCGAGCATCACCGGGAATGTTCGATCGATCGGCTGACAAAAGATTGTCAACGATGGTCAGGCCCTTAAGTTCACTCTCGAGCAGCATGTGGGAAAGATTGCTTCCGACGAACCCGGCCCCGCCGACTACGAGAATGTTCTTCCCATGAAACTCTTGGTAAGCGGTCACTTCTTCTCCTGCAAATGGCTGTAAACATCGGTGATTCCGTGAATGTCGTACCAACGGAGCATTCGATCAATCGTCTCCTTGAAACCCACCCGAGTCGACCATCCAAAGGCCCGATTGGTCTCCGACGGATCCAACACAACCGCCGGTACATCGTCAGCTGCCGGCGGATTGATCGCTGCGGGTTTGGCGCTTTCCATCCCCAGATGCGCACTCACGAATTCAAATATCTCCAAGATGGTATGACCTTCACCGGAACTGACGTTGAATACGCCCGTGGGTGAATCGCTGCGAAGGCATTGCTTCACCAAACTGAGAAAGTCACTCATGTCGATGAAGTCACGTACAGTCGTCGAAACTGAGCACGGCTCACCCGCCTTGAGTCGCTTGTAAAAGGCTGGAATGGGTCCAATTGCCAGTCGCGGACCGGTCACATTTGCCAACCGAAGCGACACAGTCGGCACTGCTGACTGCAGCAGAAACGCCTCGCCGGCCGTCTTGGAGATTCCGTAACTTGTGAATGGCGCCGTGGGATGACTCAACGGGATCGGCACGGTCGTTGGCCGGCCGTAGCACAGCGCCGTTTGAAAATTGATGAGGCGCTGAACCGAAGCCTGTTCCGCGGCGCGAACCACATTGGCCGTGCCGAGGACATTGGTTCGAATGTCTTCCTGCCAATCGTTCGGATCCTTGTATGCAGCTGCACTGTGGATCACGTGCGTGGGTGCGAAATTCGAAAATGTCGTCGAGACCAGACTTGCATCTGCAATCGATCCTTCGACTCGAGACACATTTGCCAGCGGGGGCAGCGAGGCCCACTTTCCTGTTGCAAGGTTGTCAAGCACGAGAATCGCTTCGCACTCGCTATGCAAGTTCTCGATCAGATTGCTTCCCAATGATCCGGCACCGCCGGTAATCAGCAAACGCATCACTTGTTCGTCTTGAGGTGCGTATAGCCGCCGGTTACACCGAACTCTTGGTAGTACTTCACGGCGTTCCACACCGTGGTTTCGAGCGGTGTGAACTCAATCGGGCCGAAATCGGCGAACGTCCGAGCAGGATCCAACAAAATCGATGGCGCGTCGTCCGGAGTGAGTTCTCTGCGCTCGGGCTCGGGGTATTCCGATATCCCCATCGCCTTCACCACTGCGTCGTACAATTCGATGATCGCAACATCGCCGCCACTCGAGAAGTGATACGCCCCATGCCCCGTACCCTCAGCCGCACGCATCACGGCCTTCACCAAGTCACCGACGTACACAAAGTCACGCCGTGCCGGGGTCACGAAGCATCGCTTTCCTTCAGACAGGCGCTGGAAGAAGATCGGCAAGGGACCCGAAACGTTCCGAGGCCCGACCACATTGGCAAGTCGAAACGTCACGTAGTCAAGACCCGACAGCACCAAATAGTCCTCGGCAGCACCCTTGGAAATCGAGTAACTCGAGTTGTCCACTTTGCGCGGGTGGCTCAGTGAAACGGGGTTTTCCTCGGGTTTGACGCCGTAGATCAATGCTGTTTGAAAATAAACGAAGCGTTGTACTCCTACCTTCTTCGCCCCATTGATCAGGTTGACCATTCCCCGGACGTTCGTCTCGACGTCGGTCAGCCAGTCATCCGGGTCTTTGTAGGCCGCCGCCGTGTGCACCACCACATCGGGCCGGAAACCGTCGAACAAATCATTCATCAGCTTCGTATCGCCGATAGACCCGTTCACGAACTTGAATCGCGGCGACTGAGATAAGTGGACGTCTCGTCCCGTTGCGAAGTTGTCGATTCCGACGACTTCGTCGCCACGCGCCACTGCAAGGTCAACCACATGCGAGCCCACTTGCCCGGCGGCTCCTGTAACAAGAATTTTCACGTCAGCAGTCTATTTGAGCAGCGCCCTGTACTCCGAGCCTTTGTCGTGGAATTCTTGCTGCCAAAGCTCCAAGCTCAGCAACGCCCACGTCTTCCGGGAGAACCTCCCCGATTCAGCGAAGTTGGAAAGGACCGCATCCGGGTTGACAAAGTCCCGATTCGTGGCCTTCATATTCGCAAAAATATCGCGGACAAAGTCGCTGAGTTCATTGTTGAACCATTCCTTCAGCGGCACGGGAAAGCCCATTTTGTCGCGGCGGTTGAAGATTTTCGGTGGTATTTCCCCTTGAAAAGACGACTTGAGTAGGTGCTTCAATTGGCCACCCGGAAACTTGATGTCGGCGGGAACAGTTGCCGCAAACTCAATCAAAGGGTGATCAAGGATCGGCACCCGACTCTCGAGCCCGTGCGCCATGCTCATTCGATCCTCTACTTGCAACAATGCGGGAAGGAGAGTCTTGAATTCGAAGTGGGTCATGCTGTCGAAATACGCCTCCTTTGCAACGTTTGCGCGGCTGTTGAAGATTTCGTGAAAGCGACCGTAGACACCGTTTATGTCGAGATCATTCCATCTGATCTCTTCCTGCATGTCCGTCGAACGATCGATCAGCCGGAGAAATCTTTGGTCGAGCGACCCGAAGAGGCCATCGCGCCAAAACTCCTGCAGCAAAGGTTTGTACTCACGAAGCAACCCAAGATTTGGAATGATCGATTCAATTGTTACAACAAAGTTGCCATCGCGATATGTGCCATCAATAGCTGCTTTGATGCATTGTTCGAAATATGCAACCAAGTAACGCGCGTATCCGCCGAATATCTCATCGCCACCTTGGCCTCCGAGAACGACTTTCACATTTTCAGCTGCCAACTGCGAGACCATGAATTGGGGGAATGACCCAGGACCTGCAACCGGGTAATCCAAGTGGTAAATGACTTTCCGAATATTCTCAGCGAAGTCATTCGCCGTGATGTCTCGAACAAATAGATCGCCGTCAATTGCGCCCGTCGCCGACTCAGCAAATTCACTCTCGTCGTACCCGGCGTACTCCATGAATCTGCCATGAAAGGCTTTTGTCTTGGTGCGCGATCTCTTGGCCGCTAGAGCAGCGATCAGGCTTGAGTCAACTCCACCTGAGACATAGGCCCCGACTTCAACGTCACTTCGCAGATGAATCGACACCGAGTCTTCGAGGAGTTCGCGCGTCGTGGACCGAAAGAACGCTTCATTGTGGTTGTAGTCAATGTTGTATTCGACATCCCAATAGCGTTCGATCCGGATCACGCCATCCTGCACAACCATTTGATGAGCCGGCAAGAGTTGCTGGATGCCCTTGAAGAGCGTCTGGTTCGAAATTGAGTATTGAAACGTCAGGTACTCCGCCAGAGCGTCGGGGTCTGTCTCAATGCTCGGAATGAAAGGCAACAGAGCCTTGGTCTCTGAGGAAAAAAAGAGATTGCCGTCTTGAATTGTGTAGTACAGCGGCTTTATTCCGAATCGGTCCCGGGCCAGCACTAGCCGCCGTTGCTGCGCGTCATAGATTGCAAAGGCAAACATTCCCCTGAGATGCTTCGGCGCATCGGCACCATACTTCTTGTAGGAGTAGAGAATGGTTTCAGTGTCAGAACTTGTTGTCAGCGCAAAATGAGAGGCTTTGGCTTCTTCTTGCAGTTCGCGGTAGTTGTAGATCTCGCCATTGAAGACGATGCTGAGGTCTTCGCCCAGCGACATCGGCTGGGCCGCTGCCTCCGATAGATCAATAATCGCAAGTCGGCGATGGGTCAGACCACACATTTCGTCCGAGCTGATCAGCGTCCCGGTTCCATCTGGCCCCCTGTGGCTGATGAGTCGACCCATCACATCCAAATAGTGGCCAGTCGACCTTGGCAGGCCATCGCGAAGGCTGAAGACTCCAGCTAAACCACACACGGCTCAAGTTTAGACGATTGCTGTGTTCCTACGACCGAGATAATGCCTCAGTTGCACTAATCCACGGAAGAAAAAATGACTCTGCAAGCAGATCATGCTGTCGATACTTAGTTATCCACACATCCGGGTTTCCGCGCGCCCTCGCCCGAAATGGATGGCTTGCATTGCTACGCGCTGAGACCAGAGGTTTCTTGACGACTCTGTCCACCTCGCTGAATAGGCATGAATCATGATCGGTCAATGTCACCTCAGATGTGTGATCGATCGCCACCCCAAGAGTCTCATGGGCAAGATCTTGAACAAACTTTTGGTAGCTGTAACTGTTCGAATCGATCAGAAATTCCTGAGCGTTCTTGATGATTGAACTGCACAAGTCATGGTCTCTCATTGCCGCGAATACTTCCGAAGCATTGCCAAGATCGGGGTCAAGCGGAATGAAATGTTTCCACGGAATAAAATCTGGAAAGTATTCGTCGTTCTCAAGAATCTGACACACACCCATCGCAGCTGCTTCAAAAAGACGTGGGCTAATCGCGCTGAAATCACCGGTTGGTGCATTTGAAACCCTGATCCGCCTTGCTAATTCGTCGCGCGTAATTCCTGGTTTACGAGCCTGCAGGCGATAGGCCCGCTCGGCCAACTTTCCGAAGGGATCCCCAACCGAAGCACCACCGAGACGTCCGACCGTAAACCGTATATCGCCCAGAAATTCCCACCACTTTGTTCCAACAAGGACATCCTCATCGCGAGTGGAAACGTCACACTTGAAGCCCGCTGTTGCGCATTGCTCAGCGAAGTTGAGTGCGAGTTGCCCCTTCTTTGAGGCGGCGAGGCCTAGCTGGGGCGGCAAGTGGCGAACGCGCTGCCCCAGGTCAATTCTACGATCATCAAACGGTCGACGGAGGTTGAGATACTGAATTGAGGTCGCGGACTCCCAATATCCGGTCAGCGCTTCGTAAAACCTGACCCCAGCGGCAGTAGATCGCGGATAGAGCGCTGCTAGGTCTCGCCGTATCGGTGTGAAAACAAATTGCGCCTTCGTTTTCATGACAAAGTCGTCAAGTAGAGCACATGAGCTGTAGTCGTCTTGCGGCATGACAACACGTATCTCTGCCCTCGCAAATAGCGTCATGAGGCGGCGCTCAAGAAAGCGCCAGTAAGGGGTGTTGCGTTGCGCCAGAACTTCGTAAGTGGCGATTACCAAGTCGAAGTCGGAACCACAAAGTTCAGAATCTACGTTTCCGAATGCATTGACGTATACGACGTCATGTCCGCGAAGGTGGCGGGCGAAACACAGGGCATGGTGGAAATTTGTTAGGCGCGAATCATTCCGCAAACCGTGAACAACCAACACTCTCATAGGATTTCTTGTCACCCTCGTCCAAGAAACATCGGGGCAATCAAGGCGTACGCCCGCGGGACTCTACGAGCTACGCGGTAAACCGCAAACACGAATCTCCATGGAAGCCAACCGATTACGAGATTTGATAGCCAGGCGTGAACCGCTACGTTCGGGGCGGTTTTACTAGACATCACATTCGATGATATCCAGGTCGCTCCATTGGTGGAACTAGATTGAGATCCATGGACGACGAGATCGCTAGGTACAACTCAGAGTTCTGGAATGAAATGTGCGGCTCTAATCAGGCGAAAGTTTTGGGTATCACGGACTTGAGCCCTGAATCCCTCAAGAAGTTCGATGACTGGTACTTCGATTTCTACCCCTATTTGGTCCGTGAAATCTCACCCTTGTTGAAGAAAGACTTAAGAGTGTTGGAGGTTGGTCTTGGCTTCGGAAGCCTCACCACGCTGGCGCTTCATCATGGTGTTAAGTATCAGGGTATCGACATAGCGGATGGCCCGGTGAACCTAGCCAACTTGCGAGGTAATCTCGCCGGACAAAGCGTGGCTGTGGCCTCACTCGCCGATGTTCGTGCGCTTACCTCAATAGCATCCGCAACGTTTGATGGCTGTATGGCGATCGGATCGCTCCATCACACGGGTGATTTCGACCGCGCGATCCGCGAGTTACATCGCGTGACAAAACGCGGCGGAAATATTCATGGAATGGTATATTCGTTGTTCTCATTGAGAAACTGGCTATTCAGACCTGTTTTCATGAGCCGCTGTCTTGTCAAGAACATCCGAGGAAACGGGGTCCGCATCCAGGCGGACGAGAAACTTCGATGGATGTCAGACCACAACTCTGAGGGCAAAGCAGCGCCCTCAACAGAATATTTCTCGCGAAAGGCATTGAGATCTGTTTTGGATCAGTTCGGCTCTGTAAAGGTTCGAGCACGCAATCTCGACGACATTCCTCTCGTGAGTTCTGTCTTTCCGGGAGTCAGAAAGGCCCTGATCCGTTTAGGTCTTGACCGACTGCTTGGTCTGGATCTTTACTTCACAATCGACTTGAGTCGTGCCTCAAGTCAGCCCGAGACCCACTAGACGTAACGTGATGATCCGCCTTCGCGAAGTGAGAGAATCAGATTACGACGTACTCTTTCGATGGACGAACAACCGCAGTTTGAGGATCATGAGCGCGCCATTTCGCCCGGTGTCATGGAAGGAGCACATGAGTTGGCTTTCTGGTCTTCTACATGATTCGACCAAAGAACTGCTGATCATTGAAGACCAAGAGACCGGGGCGCCTATCGGGCAGATTCTTCTCACTGGAATATCTCATGTTCACCGCAATTGCGAGTTCTCGATACGAATAGGAGAGACTGACTACCGCGGAAAAGGCCTTGGCACAGCAGCCTTGCACCTGATGATTGACCACGCTTGGAACGATCTTGGGCTGCATCGAGTTGAGCTCTCGGTGTTTGCCGACAACAGCCCAGCAAGACGTGCGTATGAGAAAGCCGGCTTTGTTGTCGAAGGAGTGAAGCGTGAGGCCGCGTTTGTGGACGGCGCATGGCGCGACGTCGTCATTATGTCTCAATTGAATCCGAGATTGTGATGTTTGCTTACCAGCCGCAAGCCAGCTAGGCGATTTCGTTCAGCGCTCGCACTAACTCAGTCACATTCTTGGTGACGTTGAATTGCCGTTCAGCAAAATCTCGAGCTGCACGGCCGAGGCGCATGATTTCGTTTGGATTCTGAATCAAGGAGCGCATAACCTCGTAGACGGTCTCAGGAGTTGCGCTGACAACTGGAATTTCCCCAACATCGGGGAAATGACGACGAAAATTCTGCTCCCATTCAGGGCGTAGATAGCAGATAACAACCTTACCGAGAGCCATTGCCTCTATCGCCGTAGAACCCCAGTGGCCATAGATCAATTGGTCGATCACTATGTGCGCGTTGGCTTGCTTTGAACGCATTTCTGCTGGATGCACATTTGTGACCTCCTCAAACTCAACGCTTGGGAATTCCTTCTTAATCTTGGACATTGCTTCGCGAATAGCTGGCGTTCCTTTGATATTGCGTCCACCGGTTTGTCGAGTTTGCAATGAATGACTGTGCATGACCCGAATCTTTTCGCCGTCTTTCACCGATATCGCTGGACAACTCCAAAGACCAAGGTCAATGACCTTGTAGCGAAACACCACCGCATCTAATGAGCGCGACACAAAGAAACCACTGCCAAGGGAAAGGCTGGCGTATCGTCTCGCTCGGGCAAGGAACGGTTCAATATTTGAGTCGTTACAGCGATCATAGAAGCCGCAGTTGTTGCAGATCTTCCCCTGCTCAACTTCAAGAAACGAAGACTTTAGATCTTCATCGCGACATCCCGATGGGACAAAAACGATCTTGCGACCTAGGCGTTTGGCCACAGCCAAACCCAAATGGAATCCGCTCCTCGAAGCCTTGGATTCGTACCACACGTCTTCAAGACTTGTTGGAGTTTGGAGCACTCCGTAGTGAATGTGATATCGGTATCCGAGGCCAACGAAGTGAAAATGAACAAAAGAAACGATTACGTTTATCACCCGAAAGAAAAACTTCGCCTCGCGCAGACGCGGTTCCCGAATAACATCCCGTGCGTAGAGCATGTGCTCTGGGTAAGTTCGCGGAACATAGACGTCAGCCTTCCAACCTCGTTTTCGAAGTTCGTCTCGATATATGAACGAAGTGTGGTAATCCGGCGCGACAAACAGAACAGATTTCTTGCGTTTAGGCGACAAGGATTTGGCCTTCTTTGCGGGATTTTGGACGAAAACAGGTCGTCTTTATTGAGGCTCAAAGCCACGGTTCAAACTTATCAATTTGATTGATTTGGTGTTCAACTGATCTCGTCTGCTCCAAGGATCAGATTGCGAAGTTGATGAGGTCCGATGGTGAAAAAACTGTCAAGAAAAGAAAGTCCTGGAACAAAGCTATCCACAATGTGTTGCGGATAAGGCGTCAGGGTAAGCCTTTGCTTTATGACTCCTAGGCCAGCTGCTTGAAAGAGACTTTCGTCGAAGTAGGACTGTGATCCATGACCAATGAGATACGCATCGCCACCAACTGCCTTCACCAAGTCAACAAGTCTCTCCGTTGCAGTCGTTTCCACGCCCAATGTAGAGGATTTGATTACAAGAGGACGTTCTAACTCAAGCAGGTCTAGAACGCCGAAGTTCATCTCGATATTGAATTCACATATGTCAGAGGACATATCCGCGAGGCACTTCTCAAGATATCCGACGACAAGACCGAAGTGAGAAGCACCCTGATACCACGCACGTATTTTCGACAGACAATTGTCTTTCCAATCCACATGCGCGACTAGTTCCCGAACCTGGTACTCCCGTCCACTCTGCTTCTCCAACGCGACGGTCAACCACCTTGGTGTGCCATGTCCGAGCAGGCGAGTTCTATTGCTCCACGAACCACCATTTCTTCTCGGAACTTGAACGTCATCGAGAATAATGTGGATATCACTTTGAACAAGCTTCTGAAAGTAGCCAAGCCATGGAAGAAAGTTTGGTTGATGTATCGAAACTTTGGTCAACTCAATACCTAATTGCTGTAGATGTGTCGAGACTTGCAGTTCCCCAGGTCGCCGGCTCCAGTGGGATTTGATCTATTGAGAGACTTCAGTCATGTTTGCGAATCAAACGACTATACCTAACCAAGGTTCGATATTCGCCGATTAAAAGATCCGCAATTATTACCGAAGACCGCGCTTGGACGATGTCTTCGCAGTAATTGCTTGACTTCACTTATGTTCGCCACTCTCACAAAGGTTGTGCCTAACGCGGTTGCCAAGATGATGAGCTATTCGAAATAGCCCCTTTAGCCACCGATTTCTTAAAGCATAAGTTGCTCGTGTCTCGGTTTCTAGGACACTCGCCTCCGCTGGCGGGCTGATGATTTTTAGTGCCCATCCTCGTTGGCCCCAAATAAGAGTCCCTCGGCGCGAGTGACGTCATCCAAGATCTTTCCAGTTCTTACTCCGACGTTTTCCCGATCGGACTGGAAGCCCATAGCCGCATCGTAATCTGACATCGTCTTGATTGCCCGACCATAAACACAACGTAGCACCCGGTCCCGTGGTGAACTTTCCCTCGAAAGCCACCACTCGGGGTGCGTAAGGATCTGGAGGCGCTGAGTTTCGTTACGAGCGATAGCTAGCGGAATTGGCTCGTGGCGCCAGTAACCATTCGAATCGGATTTGTAAACGACATTTTCTTTAAGCCATTTTGAATAACAATTAATGATCCCCGCATACTCAAAATTGTCATACGCGAGCGCCCCTTGGTCAGGATTGTGAAAACTAAATACCGACACTTTGGTCTCAACTGCAGCTTCGACGAGACTTGCATCCTGTTGAAGTGCAGTTACAAAGGGCTTTCCGGTGGAATACTGTTTATGGTACTCGGCGTCAAAATGCAGCCCGATCCGATGTCCTAACTGAGTGATCTTTCTCAGCAAAGCCGTTTGCGAGTACTCGAAAATGTTATAGAACTCCGACCGGGGATGAATGAAAAAAGTGGAAACTATGCCAAAACGGGCATCTATCTCAGCTAGTTCAAGCGCTCTGTTAAGCGACATGTCGCAGTCGTGACGCCACAAAATGAACGAGTCTTGTTCTAGGACTTCGTCATAGGTAACGAATCTTCGTTGACTTCTTGCCGCTCCAAGCATCGCTTCATACGTATCGAGATTAAACGGAGGCATATTTTTCGCGGTTTCATTTGATCGCATTGCCACTCTGATCAATCCCTTTGAACTGTAGTCACGATCTCAACTCCAGGCTCTAGCGCTTTCTCACAGTCTTCTGGCGATTAGATATTTGTATCTCATTTACAATTCGGACTTTGCTTGGGACCTTATTCTTGCCCAGCTTATTGAGACACTGGTTTCGAATTCTCGACTTCAATTGAGTTTGACTCTCATCGCTGTCGACCACAACATCGACAGCAATTAGCGAGCCCACCAGCGCGTTTGGAACTGAATAGGCCACAACGTGTCGGATGTTAGGGAGTTCCTCAACACATGCCTCAATTTCTGCTGGATAGATCTTCTCGCCTCCAACATTGATGACATCTGAGACACGACCAAGAACCTGAATGAATTCCCCGTCAACTAATATCTCGTCCTGAGTGTTGAAGTAACCGTCTTCATCAAATTCTGCTACTGCGTTCAAATAACCGCGCATTTGGAAGGCGGATCTAATCCAAAGTGTTCCGTTTTTTACTTTCCAGTCGAACCCTTCTCCTCCTATTTTCATCCACAGGGATCCATCCTGTCGTGATTTGGATCGGAGAACTCCTACTTCGGAAAGTCCGTAGGTTTGCTGAAGCTCAACACCGGGAAACTCCGCAGCAAGGCGATTCAGAGCACTTGTCGTCATTGGCTCCGTACCAAATGTGATTTTTTCGAGAGAAGAAAGATCGAAACGTTTATGCAAGGCGCTGGCAAAAAGCAACCGAATGAAGGACGGGGTCACCGGAAGGACCTTGACTTGGTATCGGGCAACCGCTGCGCACACGCTTTCGGGCTTTCGATCCGGTAGTCCGATGACTTCACCTCCGCTCGAGAGGATCGTTAATACGGTGTTCAGCCCTCCAAAGTGGTCGAGCAATAGAAATGAAAGGGCTCGAATCGGTGGACGCTCTTTTCTGAATTTTTCGAGTAGACGGACCGAGTCATACAAGATGCCCTTAGGCTGGCCGCTTGAGCCCGAGGTAAAGAGAATCAAGCCACCTACATCTTCGGTGATCAATTCCGTGACAAGGTCGGAAATGGGTGGCGTCTGTTCACTGCGCAATCGCACAGACAACACACCTGAGACGACCTCAACTTGCCACTTACTCGCTGCGATTTCTGCTGCTTTATCAACCGCGATCGGAGCCTGATAGGTCAAGGGGGCGACGATGACTCGCATCTGCAGAGCTGCGAGGATCGCTGCGAAGAGACTTGAATCGTTCATCCCCAGCAAAAGGACAATATCTCCCTGCCGGATGCCCGCAGCGTGCATTTGCTCCACAAAGTCGGCGGTCTTACCAACTAGAGCAGAATAAGTTACCGTCGTCTCACCCTCTTGGAAGGCTGGTTGTTCACCGTATCGTTCTAGACGTTGAAGAAACCACTGCATGCGTCAAACATCGAGTTCATTAAGCAAAGACACTATTAGAGGAATAGAAATCATGGTTCCTACCTCTTCGTCGGGAATAGTCACCCCGAGTTCCTCTTCTATGGCGAGAACGAGGTTCATTTGCGCAAGCGAGTCCCATTCTTCGAGATCATCCATTGATGCATCCGGAGCGATCTTCTCTACTGGAACGTCAAGTAGAGATGCGAGCATCTTTCGGACGGTATCAATTTCAATCACGTCTTAATCGTAATCCACTGCGGACCGCATGCCTCAAGCCTGCTTGCCTCTAGAATGTGCTGATTGCCTTCCCTACGCGCTAGCAGGCGCGTCTCAAGATCTTCGAGAAACCTCATGGCCTCTCCGTTCCTCCCGCTTTCTTCATGTTCAATCTGAACATGTCGGCAGTCATGTTGTTGCGCAAGCGAACCCAAATAGGAAAGTAAACCGAATTCAATTTTTCGTCCGAGGATCCGGCAAGACATAAGCCAATCTGTCACGATTAGACGTCCGTCGTCGACTGATGTTACGAGAGCGGCCGTGAGACCATGGGCTGCGAACTTGTCTCGTACTCGGACACTCGCGACCGACTTTTTTTGGTCCTTAATCAACGCATGAATTTCCCCGATAGTACGTCGCTGCGTCGTCAAATTGAACTGATTGGTTTTGTTAAACATCTCAGCAAGACGAGTTACATCATCCAAACTATCGACTCGAATTTCCAACTCCAGCTCGAGAGATTCAAGAAACGATTCTTCTGACGAGCTTGAGCTCCGTCCATCTTCGATAATCCGCCGCGCTTTGTACTGCGCTGTCTTATCGTTCTTATCTTCCTGACGACCTTGAAGCAGTCGGATCTTGAGCGCGCTCAAAAGTTGAGCATAGTCATCGGCGCTCTCTGGCGCACGGAAGACAGAAACCTCGGGCAGAAGGCGCGCGACTTCGGCGCATTCGAACTGGGAATCGTCTACGAACACAAAGCTCGATAAGCCGAGATTTAGCTCTTGAGCCAAACTCTGGATACTTTCAGACTTAGCACTCCAACCAATCCGCCATGAAATTATGTCACTACGCTTCAAGATCTGGTGCTCATGATTGTCAAGGACGTTTAGTACATCAGATTCGTCGTTCTTACTTACGAGACAGACAAGTACTCCCAGATCTCGTAGTTCAAGAACACATCGCTGTACATCGCGAAACATGGCTCCACGGGAAGAATTCGGGTCAAGTTCAATTCCTAAGGGCCCATCTTCCTCAAGAATCCCACCCCACAGTGTGTTGTCACAATCAAGGACTAGAACTTTGAATGGCTCGAGCCCGATTCCTAACGCATCTAGAATCAAGGGGGCGATTTGTGACGCAAACAAGATTGTGTACGGATTTTTCGCTCGGTGGTACATACGGATATCTACGCAGTTTGTTCGGCCACTTTCTTCGATGACAGAAGCGAAATCGACAAAGGTTGTGCCGGGCCGACCCGAGACTAGTTCGCGAAGGAGGTTATTGAATTGCTCGATTATTTCCTTTTTCCTCGATAGTCCAAATGGATAGTTTGGGTACATCGCGTGGAGTCCCGCAACTAGCACAGGGCATTCATCGGGAATCGCGCTGAGAACTTCAGTCCACCTCTGGCGAAACTGTTTCTTCAATTCAGTTACTTCATTGGACAGCAAGGTTGCGGCGCGCGATTCGAATTCTTGAGTGATCACATCGAAGAAGGGAACGAGTAGGACAGAAGTCTTTGGGCCGACAGTCCCGTACTGGCGAATGTCAGAAGTTGGGTTGTCATACGTACCAAGTTTGACGGCCAATCGAACTCCGCGCCGACTGGCCTCGAGGCGAAGAAATGTATCCAAGAGACCTGTGTTAACAGAGCCGGTTATGAGCATCGTCGCCTCATCTACCGATTCCAGTTGACTGAGATTTGAATCAATCTCGGTACGGATAGTTGAAATCGAAATAGCCATCAATTAACGCCTATGCCGCCGTTTATTCGAATAGTTTGGCCGTTTAGATGTCCGGAAGAAGCACCACAGATAAAGGCAACCGCTTCTGCTACGTCCGTTGGTTTACCTAAGCGACGATTCGGAGTCGTTTGGGCGACTACCTGCCTTGATCGTGCCGACAAGTTGGCAACGAATTCCGTGTCCGTCATCCCTGGCGCGACGACATTCGCAGTGATCCCTTTTGGGCCTAATTCAACTGCACACTGCTTGATCAGTACTTCCAAGCTTGATTTGGCAAGAACGTAAGAAAACCATCCTCGTTGCGGCTGGTTATGTACCGCATCAGATGAAATTCCAACTATGCGCCCCCACCCTTGTTCTTCCATACCCGGTGCTGTGGTTCGGATGATCTCGTGATTAGCGAATAATTGCATGTCGAGCGCTACTTGAATCTGTTTTGCAGATGTATGAATCAAGGCAGACTCGAATATTGGAGCTGATGCATTCGCGACAACTACATCAATCGGGCCATATCGACTTACGAGGTCTTTTACCGTGCGTTCCAGTTTGTCAACCTCCAAGAGGTTGCACTGGAATGAGTCGCAACGCCCTCCAGATTCCTTAATCGATCTTGTGAGTCGTTCTGCTGACATTGTCCCATTTGAGTAATGCGCAAGAACGTGAAACCCTTGCGTGGACAGAAGCTTGGCAACTTCGCCACCAACTGACCCAGATGCACCTGTTACCAATGCTCGTCGGGCATACTGCTTGTCTTGGATCTTGGTCTTATTTTGCGCGAAATCCAGAAGCTTGACTGAGCCTTTTCCGCGAAGGACGTCGCCACGTCCGTCAACTGAAGCCTTGATGTGCAGGTCTAATAGGCGCTCACGATCGTGTTTCGCGACAACTTCGGCTTCCAACACGAGATAGTCCCCAACTCGCACAGGTGCCAGAAATCGAAACTCTTGGCTAACCCAAAGAGAGCCCGGACCCGGCAGGTGCTTTCCTATGAGAGCTGATACCAAGTTCCCGGTAAACATTCCGTGGACCACTGTCTGTTTGAAATCCGTTTCGCGCGCAAAGTCTGGGTCAACGTGGAGCGGATTATCATCTCCTGACAGTTCGACAAATCTTTCAACGTCGTGTGGCGTTATCAGGCGACCAAGGGACTTCTTGTCGCCGACCTTTATCTCCTCATAGGGCGTGATGTTCATTTCAAGCGAGGTTAGTCCATCTCCAAATAGATGCACCGAACGTGAACCCCGCTCCAACTCCTGCGATGCAGATGAAGTCGTCTGTCGCAAAGAATTCAGCCTGTTTTGCTTCCGACAGCGCAATTGAGATGGACGCGGCACCGGTGTTGCCGATTCGTTCCACATTGGTAAACGTCGCATCTAGGCTTCGCTTCGCCTTCTTCATCAAATATTCAATTAGTCGGAGATTTGCCTGATGGAAGATGTACTTATCTATGTCGGACGTATCAAGGTCACCCTTGGATGCTGCATCCTTGATTACTTTGGGAAGCCATGAAATCGCCTGACGCCAAGTCGCAAGACCATTCATCTCCATGAAGCGATACGTTGCGAAATCCGACGGATTCCGGAATGCAGAGCCACCGCCACGAAGGCGGACAGATTCGTAGTTTGTTGGATCGGTCCAGAAGGAGCTGGAAATGTATCCCTCTTTTTCGGTGCGGCCCAAGACTACAGCACCTGCGCCATCGCTTAAATAAATCGCGGTTTCTTCATCATTTTTGTCCGTATATCGGCTACAGAATTCAAGACCGACGACCAGAGCAGTCCTGATGGATTGATCAAACTTCATTCGTTCAGCTGCTATTGACAATGCGGTTACAAAACCGGCACAGTTTGCTTGCACGTCAAATGCGTGGGCGCCAAGAATTCCCAAATCCTTCTGCAACTTCACCGCCGCCGCTGGAAAGACATAATCTCCTGAAAAAGTTGCGACAATTATCAGGTCAATCTCCGTTGCCACCTTGTGGGCGTCCGAGAGAGCATTTAATGCAGCCTGCAAAGCATAATCTGAAGCGCGTTCGTCAGGTTCTGCAATTCGTCGGGAAGAAATTCCCGTTCGTGCCTCTATCCATTGGGGCGTGACTTTGAGTCCGAGGCACAATCTTTCGTTGGTCACGACTTGCAGCGGAACTCTGTGACCCGCGCCGATGATGCTTACTCCAGTCAACATCAGATTGTTTCTGCCATGTCTAAGAATTCAACCAATGGTCGATTCTTGAGGAGCAATTCGTTTCCGCAGATGTCTGACCCGTGTCCAGGAAAGAGGCGTGTCGACAACTTCAAGGTATTCAAGTGCGTCATGAGGCTAGAGCGCAGATCGTCATCACTTTGCTGCGGGAGTTTGATTAGATCAATTGTGTCTGCAAAAACGCTGTCCCCTGTGAACACTAGATCTCCAGCTTTGACTAGCACCGAGCCGGGCGTGTGACCAGGACAATCCAAGAGCGCCACATGTTCATCGGCGTAGTTTGAGTCGACGGCGATTACCTCCGGAATCTGCATTGAATGTTCGTAGCCAAGAACTTTCAGTAAGAAATTCGACTTTCGAAGCGTAGAGAGGTCGCGATAGTGCATCATGATCGGACATTCCAGCGCCTTTGAAAAGTGTTTCGCACCACCAGCGTGATCAAAGTGACCATGTGTCAGGTAAATCCCAACGACTTTTCGACCAAGATATTCGACTAGAGACACGGACTCGGAAGGTCCGAACCCGGAATCGACCGCAAAGAGCACGTCCTTGGAGACGTCGTGAACCACATAGTGATGGGATTTTAGGAGGGGACCTGTAAACCTCCAGACCGTATGCGATTCAGATTCGAAAAGTGGTGAGGGTGGTACGGTCACGAGACTCCACCGAGACGAACGATTTGCGCCGTCACGCCTGCACTCTTCTTAGACAAGAAAAAATCAATCACGTTCGTCATGTCTTCAATTGAGACGAATCCCGGAACGGTCAAAGAGCTCACAACGCGACCCACTGTTTCCTCGCGCAGCGAGCGGAACATCTCCGTTTCAAATGCTGAGACGGACAAGACATTGCAGGTTACGCCATAGGAAATAACTTCTTTTGCGATTACTGCTGACATCATCTCTAGTCCAGCTTTTGTGGCTGCGTAAACCGAGTCACCGATTGGCTTCAACACTGTAGCCATGGAGCTTATGAACACGATTCGTCCATACTTGTTCCTGCGCATGAGTCGTACCGCTTCCCTTGTAGAGATAACGGTTCCGGTCAGATTTGTTTCGATCATCTTTTCAATAGATTGATCCGGGAGGATCATGAGATACTGAGAGTGAAGAGTTGCAGCATTGTTGATAAGGACATCAAGTCGGCCAAAGCGCTGCTGGATCTCAGAGAAGGCGCTCCGTATTGAATCAGGATCCCGCAAATCACACGGAATGTGAAGCAGATCCAACTTTGGCTGAGGTTGTGTTCTGCTAAGAACGATCACCTGATACGAAGCGTTGTTGAGGTGCTTCGCAATCTCAAGACCGATACCTCGACTCCCGCCCGTAACAACGGCGACTGATGAGTCAGTTCGATCCTGCATGTCTGTATTAATCCCGTGACAGTAGTTCGATTATATAGTCTCGCAGCGTTGCAACGGTTCCGTACGGAGAGGGCTCTCGAAACACGGCGTCATCGTCAGTCAAGGAGATGGCCTTACCAAATCGATCGGAGATTTCGTCCTCTAAGTCTACGATGATATTGACGAGCGTCAGGGAGTCGATTTTTGCGCCTTCTCCAAAGAGAACAGTGGCTGTATTGACGATCTGAACATCCTCGTCAATAGTCGCATCTTCAAAGGCTCTCGCTATAACGCTAAAAAGTAAAGTCTCGATGTCTTCGCGCATTTTTTCGCTTTCTGTGCGGCAACTCTTGCCCAATTCATTTAACCACTGACTACTTCGTAGGCAACCACGGCAGGCACCAGCTCATTTACCGAACGGCGTGGGTATGCCTCCTCAAAAAACCTTCGCCTCACAATCAGCCCAGACTCATGAAGCTGTCTTTCGACTTCTGTTGGTTCGGAATATAGATAGATATGGTCAGTATGTGCTGCATTCAATGCAGCGGTCACAAAGGCAACTCCGCCGTCAGTGATCAGTTCGGCTATTCCCTGCAAGAGTTTTGTCGGGGTCTCCAGATGTTCGAGAAGTTCGACCGAAATGACTAAATTCGGCCGCAAGCTTAACTTGGTCTCCGAGATGTCGCAGAGAATTTCCTGATAGCGGGAGGCGAATCCCCCGTTCCGAAACAGAGACTCAGCAAATTCAAGACTTGACTTTGATATGTCAATGCCGGAGCCGACAGCTTTGCTTACTTCCTTGAGAGTAATGAATGAATAGACGCCGGTGCCTACTCCAATCTCGGCAAATGTTAGCGGCTGCACGGAATGAAGCGTCTGTCGAAAAAAGCAGAGTTGAGCGTAATGGTGTGGCCACAGGAAATGAGACAGCAAAAGACCAGGTAGATATTCAGAGTTCATATATTCAACATCGCGATAGACACGACTTGCCGCTTCCTGAAAGGTCGAAAATTCATATTGTCGCGTCTTTTGAAGACGTGCCTGTTGCCGCATAGCACTGTTACAAAAGGCGGAATAGCCTGACGTCGCGCGAATAAGGGCTTCTTCGGTTGGAAACACCGCGTTAACTATTTCATTGAAGTCAATTTCCCATTGTTGGCCAAATCGCTCTCGATTGCGCTCGATGATTCCGTGGAGATGACGTGCGCGTCGTTCCAAGATCGATGACACAATCCCAAGCGGTTCAGTTCTCATTATCTCGGATTCCTTCCGATGATCTTGACAGGATTGCCGATCGCAAGGGCACCCGAAGGAACCGAGCGATTTACGATTGATCCCACTCCGACTCTTGCTCCGGAGCCAATCTCTTTGCCTTCGAGCACGCAGGTCATTGATCCGATGTAGCAGGCTTCACCAAGTAGCGAACCAGTTAGGAGGAGTACAAAACTAGTGATGAGTGCGTAATCCTCGACGATCACGTTTGGGCCAAGGGCACTATTTATTGCAATGACAACAAAATTGCCGATTTTCGAATTAGGGCCGAGCGAGACCCCCTTGTGAAGTATGCACCCATGGCCGATCTCTGCAGTTTCATCCACTTCCGCTGTTGGGTGGATCAGATTGATGAACCTCTCGGGTTCAAGGCCTAACTTCTCAAGTATGGAACGACGTAGGCTCTGCGTAGTCAGAGAACCGATTGCGTAAACAAAACTGACATTATCCAATTGTCTTGCAAGGCCCAAGGTTCCTAAGACAGGTACACCTGCTACCTCTTTCCCCGCGAGGTCGGGGTCATCATCCAGCACACCAATAACGGCAAGTTGGTCACCGAACTTGTTGATGGCAGAGACGATTCCAAGTACTTCATGGAATGCATTGGACGCGCCCAAGACGACTATCCGTTGAGTCACAGATTCATTTCCTTTGTGAGGTAATTGAGGCTGAGAAGTGACCAAATTAGCAACCGGCGATTGTTGAGCCCACCTGTATGCTCGCGTACCAGTTGCGAAACAACTTCTGGATCTACCAGATTGAACATCGGCAGCGTGTGGTTCGAAAAGGTTCGTTCAACGAAGTCGATACTCTCACCTTTGAACCAACTTGCATCTGGTGAAGAGAACCCTTGTTTCGGACTTTCTGAGATGCGCTTCGGGATGATCCCGCTCATGACTGAACGCAGGAGAAGTTTGCCGTCGCTTGTCTTCGAATGCGTTGCTTCTTTCTTGCTCCTTAAGTCATTTTCATTCGGCCTAGAGGAGTTCCGATCTGGGCGAACCTTGAGTTCGACTGGACACTTGACGGCGAAATCAACCAGATCGTTGTCGAGAAACGGCACTCGCGTCTCAAGACCATGTGCCATGCTCAATTTGTCTTCGACAACAAGGAGTCCGTGCAAGAAGGTCTTGGCTTCAAAGTAGAGCGAGTGGTTGACGAAGTCAGCTGATGATTTCAATTCATTCTGATGGTTTGAAAAGACGTCGCGAAAGATGTCTTGCGTCCAGACATCAGCGACGTCCTTTTCGATTGGCTTGAAGAGTTGGCGTAACTGAGTGTTGCTGACCAGCCGATGCCAGTATGAGTAATACTGTTGAACGTAGTCCTCAAATGTTGTTTCTTTTGGACCGGTGTAATAGCGCCACGGGTAACCACCAAAGAGTTCGTCGCCACCTGCTCCCGAAAGCACAACTTTTACAAATTTGCTGGCCAGACGTGCCACGTAGTAATTCGGGTAACTTTGTCCGACTCGCGGTTCTTCCAACTGTCGCACGACTGTTTCCATCGCACGTTCCATATCTCCGGACTTGAGCACCATTTCATAATGTTCAGTCTTGAAAAGAGCAGACATCGCCTCTGCTCTTTCACGCTCATCAAAACCAAGTTCGATACCAGATGCTGAAGATAAGTCGAAGCCACAAGTAAATGTCTTTATGTAAGGAAGTTCGTGTGAAGCGAGAGCCGTAAGTGTTCCCGAATCCATTCCTCCGGAGAGATACGAACCGATTTCGACATCGGAGAGCAATTGGCGCGAAACGGCTTGCCTGAGGAGACGATCTAGTTCTTCTTCATACTCTCGAGGGTCAATGGGGCGCTCTGGTTCCCGAAAGTGAAAGTCCCAATATTGTTCGGTCGAAATCTTTCCTGTCTGGGCCGACACCGAAAAGATGTGTCCTGCAGGGAGAATTCTGATGTCCTCATTGAAGGTTCGATCAGTGAAGATGTTCTGAAAGGTGAAGTACTCGTAGAGTGCGCGCTTGTCGAGCCTCCGCTCAATTGCTGGGTGTTCAAGAATTGGTCGTTGTTCTGAACCGAAGACAAAGTGGTTCGCGACAACTGAGTAGTAGAGAGGCTTTATCCCATACCGATCTCGAACGAGGTTCAGCATCTGTTCGTGTGAGTCCCAGATCGCAAATGCAAACATTCCGTTGAAGCGATTGACACACTTTTTCCCCCATTGTGCCCATGACAACAGAACCACTTCCGAATCCGTTCGCGATCGAAATTGGTGGCCCAGCGCTTCGAGTTCTGCCCTAATTTCTGCATGGTTGTAGATTTCGCCGTTATAGGACAGCGCAAATCGTCCATCGGACGTAATCATCGGTTGATTTCCTGCTGGAGAAAGATCAAGTATCGCAAGTCGGCGGTGACCCAGACCGACGTTCTTATCGCGGTACCATCCCTCGCCATCAGGTCCGCGATGTGCAATCGAGTCCGTCATTCTTCGAAGAAGAACTGGGGAAACTTCCTCACCCTTGAGATTGATCACCCCGCAGATTCCGCACATTTCAAAGGCTCTTGATCGCGTCTACAACATATTGATAGTCGTCTGCCGTCATCCGATTGTGGAGCGGGATCGCCATTGAATGGTCATTTGCGGCTTCCGCGCCAGGGTAGTCGTGCGGCTTATATCCAAATCTGTCCACGTAGTAGCCGAGCATGTGAATCGCGTGTGTTCCCGGGCGGGTTGCGATTCCACGTAACTGCAGCCGCTCCATCAACTCATTTCGAGGAGCCGGAGACAGTTTCGGATCAACATAAGTGACAAACGACTGCCATGCATGCTGTCCGTTCTCGGGGATTTTGGGTAGCCGCAGCCAGACAATTGACTTCAACTCTTCACGGTAGAACTCGGCCCACTTTTGACGTTCCTCAATGAATTGACTGAGTCTGCGGAGCTGCACACTGCCGACTGCGCCCTGGAGGTCTGTCATCCGGTAGTTGAACCCCAGGAGATTGAATTCCGGCAGCAAATAGGGTCGCGGACCACGATGTCTGACTTCTTCCGAGATCGAAGCTCCGTGATTCCGCAATTGATCGCAACGTTCCGCGAGAGGCCCGTCATTCGTGGTGACCATTCCCCCTTCACCTGTCGTTATCGATTTGCGCGGATGAAACGAGAACACGCCGGCTTGACCCAACGTTCCAGCGAATCTTCCCTTGTAGGTAGCTCCCGCGGCACACGCACAGTCTTCGATTATCGCTACGTCCGACGGGAGCACTTCCCTGATGGCATCGATATCAGCGCAAAGGCCAAAAAGGTGGACGGCTATGACCGCCTTGGTGCGGTCTGTGACTCTGTGGGAAATGTCCTGCGGGTCGATGTTGAACGTTCGTGGATCGACGTCCGCGAGCACTGGTGTAGCGCCGCAATATAAAACAACATTGGCAGTGGCGACCCACGTGAAGGCCGGGACGATGACTTCATCTCCCGGCCCAATACCCATGGCTGCGAGAACCAAGTGAAGCCCCGTGGTGCAACTGGTGACTGCAAGACCATGCTTCGCTTGATGTGCGTCAGCGAAAGCACGCTCGAACTCAGCAACACGCGGCCCCTGTGTCAACCAGCCAGACATCAGAGGCTCGCGTACGGCGTTCCACTCCTCGTCACCCGTGCTGGGCAGCGATATCTGGATGTTTCGTGTCGTCATCTAATACCGACCCCTGTTGTTTTTGCGCCACTCAATGAGATTCAACAGACCAGTACGGAGATCGTCTTGATACTTGAATCCGAGGTCACGCGTTGCTTTCTCCGGAGATCCGATGCGGTTCTGAACAAGTCGGCGTGCATCTTCAGCGCTGTACGGGTTATAGGTGACTTTCAGATCGGACTCTCGAAGTTCGAGAATCAGATCGCAAAGTTCTTTGATGCTTGTTTGCACACCGGTTCCTACGTTGTAGAACTCGTCTGTAACTTCGGATTGAAGAGCCAACACGTTGCAACGCGCCGTATCGCGGGCTGTGACAAAGTCATAGGCTTGCGAACCATCGCCGTTGATGATTGGGGCCTCGTTGGCATCAATCTTGTTGAGCATGATGGGAATGACGCCGGTGTATGCAGCGGTTTGGTCTTGATGGGGACCGTAGACGTTCATGTACCGAAGTCCGACGTAGCTCAGGCCATAGCGATCGTGAAATGCCCGACACATCGCTTCGCCTGCGATTTTTGTTGCGCCATAGAAGTTGCGGTTGTTGAACGGATGTGTCTCAAGCATCGGAACCTCGACCGCGTCGCCGTAGACTGACGCTGAAGACGAATAGACCAAACGCTCGATGCCGTTGGTGACGCAGGCTTCGAGAACGTTGAATGTGCCGGCGATATTGACATCGAATGCGGTTCGTGGGTAGTCCTTGCAATGCAACAGCCACATCGCAGCCAGATGAACCACAGCATCGACTTCCTGCATTGCCTTGTTCAGGACATCGATTTCGCGAATATCGCCGCCGTCTTCGAAGACCGCGCAGCGCGGGTCAGCCAACGACTCTTGAATATTGCTGCGCTTTCCACGTGCGTAGTTGTCGTATACAAGGACTTTCTGGACGTTGGTACGGAGTAATTCCTCAACCACGTGGCTTCCGATGAACCCAGCCCCACCTATTACCAACACACGCTTTCCGTCGAGATTCATCTCTGCCGTTCCTTCGCTAAGGGCCGCCCTCATCCTAACTTTCAAAGCTTTGCGTGTGCCTACAACTTGGCGACGACTCCTTGGGCTACATGGTCGCCAAAACTCAACGAACTCGTCCACGCCGGAGAAACTGCATTGAGGACATGGGTGTGGTTACCAATTGATTCGACGACGAAGTCCATCTCCAAGCGACTTTCCTTGAGATTGAACAATTGGGCACGAATGCCACTCTTGCCCCAGTCGACAAAGTCGGCTGGTCGAACAGAGGGAACAAGCGCCGCCGCTTGCTTTATCAAGATTTGCCTCACGTACTTGGGGACTTCGGACTTGATCAATCCAAGTCCATTGTGGTGCTTGCTCACCAGGAACTTTGGGAGAAGTCGGGCGATCGAACCCAATTCACTTGCCTTGATCCCACCGAGTTTTGTGTAGTTCGTTCGGGAAAGCGCTGGAATTGCCGTTGGGCCGACCTTGACTCGGCCATCGACAGTCACGGTCAAATGAACGCCAAGGAATGGGTTGCGCGGGTCCGGTACGGGATACACGTGACGTTGCAGGGCAGGTGCGTTTGGCCCCCCATAGACGTAGAGACCCTTGAATGGGAGCATCTCATAATCACCGCCGGCACCTGCGGAATGTGCGATCTTGTCGGCGTACAGGCCGGCGGCATTGATGAAGTGTCGCGCACCAATTCTTGCCCCACCAACGAGAGTGACGGCTCCTTCATCTAGTTGACAAACCGGTGAAGAATATCTGATTTCTCCCCCCAAGCGATGAAATGTACGCGCGAGAGCTTCGGTCACTTCTGTCGGATTTGCGACCGCTGTGTTCGGTGACCACAAGGCGACATCGTGGGTGGTCGCCAGGGGTTCGATTCGGCGTAAGTCCTTGACATCCAACAGTTCTACCGACACTCCATTTGCGAGAGCCCGCGAGTGAAGTTCTTGAAGACGCGCTACATCATCACTGTTTCTGGTGACTACGACTTTTCCGCAACTGCGAACTGTCACTCCCTCGTCGCGACACAGTTGCCTCAACATTTCATTTCCGACTCTCGTTAGTCGCGCCTTCAAGGAATCTGGTGAGTAGTAGAAGCCCGCATGCAACACACCACTGTTTCGACCGCTTCCATGCATGGCAAGCTGTGTTTCAGCTTCAAAGACTGTGACTCGAAGACTCGGGGCACGACGCAGGAGGCCGACTCCGATGCCGAGGCCAACTATTCCACCACCGATGATGACAACATCAGACGTGTCAGACGGCATCCTGGCTCCAGTCTTGAATGGGCATAGGTCTCCATGTCCACGGGACCCGTCGCGACAGACGATCTCGGCATGTGAACTCAATTTGGTTCATGAACCATGTTTCTCGGTTCAGACGCTGGACTTCTCGCATCACATGTGAGATTGCGTGTCGCGCGCGATGTTGGACAAAGCCTTTACCAACACATTCTTCTCTGGACGCCTTTGACAAGCAGGAGACCAGATCGTCGATGTCATCGTTTTTCATGTCCAAAACCACCTCATTGATGAGGTGGAGACATGCATCGTGTAGCTCGTGCCCATCTTGTCGGTCGACCGACGAAGCCTCGGTCAGGTATTGCACCAACAACTTCCAAGACGAGTCAGGGCGGCCGGAACTTGTCACTAATCCATCTGTTGCTGCGTCGACCAAGCGCCCGTAGTCAAACACCCCGCTGTCTACGAGTGCCAAGCGCGCATTGTTCACGATGTCCTGGCAGCGATCCAAATCCCGCATCGCCCGTACAACTTCGTCGATGTTCGAGAAGTCTTCGTCGAGAGGTATGTAGTGCCGCCATGGTTCCAAAACGCCCAGATAATCATCTCTCTCGAGAATCTGGCATGTTCCCGCAAGCGCAGCTTCGAAGAGTCGGGGACTGATCGCCGTGAAGACATTCTTCATGTCTTTTCCACTGAAGCATTGACGTTCAATTTCGTCGAAATCAGCATTCGGGTGTGACGCGATGTACGACTGGACTCTTGTATGGATCAGGCCCTTGGGATCGTGCAGGCTGGCTCCACCCTTCATCCCAACGGTGAACTTGCACGATTCGAGAAACTCCGACCATGCCGTACCGATGAAAGAATCCTCGACCCGATTCGAAACATCCACAACGAATCCCGCTTGGCGAGCTGCCTCTGCCATGACGAGGGCTTGTCGAGATTTGGCTTGCGCAAGCCGACCGAGGTGGGGCGGCATCTCTCGCACTCTTTGACCGAGGTCGATTGGTCTTTCCCGCAATGGCTTTGTCGTCGGAGCTGGACCGGATCGGACATAGCCCGTCAAGCCAGTGCGAAATTTTTTCGATTTAATTGCGCGCGGATAGAGCACGTGGCGGTCAGTGTCGATTGGGGTAAGTATTCGATCAACATCCCAACTCATGCACCAATCATCGAGTAACTCGTTTGCCCAAAAATCGTCTTGCGCAATGGCCACAACATGGCTCGCAGCTCTCGCAACTTGCCGATGACGATTCTTGATGTACGGCCACAACGGTGTGAAGCGGTAGTTGAGAAAGTCATAGTTGACAATCAACAAATCGGGCGAAACTTCACCAATTTCATCTGGAATCGGCTGTTGGAAGTGTAGATACTGAACATCGGACTGCGGCAGGTGATGACGAAAGCTATGAAGGTGATCGATTGTCGTTTGACGACTCGTCGGACGCAGTGCGTGAATTATCAGTACTTTGTGTTTTGCGAAATCAGTCATGATCAAAACATCTGGTGATGAAGACCGCTGCTGCGCAATAACCGACGAGCAACTTTGGGAGACAAAAGGACGGCTCGTTGACCGATGTATTGGATTCGCGCCGGAAGCTTCCCGGCTAGGCGGACTGCCAGATGTTCACCGGGTATCGGTGCGTCGTCTCGAATTCGCCTCGCTTCATTCATGAGATCTACATCAGGTGATGTTTCTTTGTCTTCAAGGAGCCTGTCGAGTTCGCGCCGGTTTCGGGTGAGCATGGCGCTGCAGAGCTTGAGATCACGCCGTTCATCAGCGGAGAGTGTCACTTGGACCTCGATACAAGAGCTTGTACGACCTTTTCTGCGGCATGCCCATCGCCATACGGATTTACAACTGAATTCGTTGGGCGGTCGAAGATTTCGTCGATCGACTGCGAGCATTCGGCATCAATCGTGTTCCACCCAAGTGCAACTGTTTCGATCCATTCGGTTTCAGTACGCAAAGTGATGCACGGTACACCGAGCAGGAATGCTTCTTTTTGCAAACCCCCTGAGTCGGTGATGACGCCAATCGCATGAGTAACGGCATGGACCAATTGTGGATACGGCAACGGGTCGAAAGTTCTCACGTTCGCTGACTCAAGGCTGAGTCCATGCTCGAGCGCCTTCGCTCGAAGCCGCGGGTGGGCAAGCAATCGAACCTCGTGCGAAGTCGTCGATAGATGAGCAAGAATCTGCTTCAGTCGCTTCGGGTCGTCAGTGTTCTCCTGTCGATGGATCGTCGAAACCACGTACCTACCGTCGTTCCAATTGACAGGCATTGGCGGGGGCTGGCGTGTGACTTCGTCACGGATCTTGAGGCAAACATCAGTCATGACATCGCCCACAACGACGGCCCTTGCTCCAAGGCCTTCGGCGATCAAATGTCCGTGGGCCGCTTCGGTCGGAGCGAGAAGAAGATCTGCCGCGTGGTCAGTGAGGACTCGATTGTGCTCCTCGGGCATCTGGCGATTGAACGAGCGAAGTCCGGCTTCAAGATGAGCCAAAGGTAGATGCATCTTGACGGCCGCGACTGCAGCAGCGAGAGTCGAGTTGGTGTCCCCGTAGACCAAGACCCAATCGGGATTGTGCCTCTGAAAAGCACCTTCGAGAAGCTCCAGCATTGCGCCGGTCTGTTTTCCGTGGGATGCGGAACCAACAGCGAGGTTCTCGTCGGGCTTCGGGATTCCGAGATCTTCGAAGAAGACATCGGACATGTCTCGGTCGTAATGCTGACCGGTGTGGACAATGACATGCTCGTGACTCTGGGCCACCAGAGCGTGATGAACCGGTGCAAGTTTCACAAACTGTGGCCTCGCACCCACCACACTGAGAACCTTCACTTGCCACCTCACGCTCGCGGAACCGCCCCATTCTACGGTGATCAATAAGTAAGGTGTCTCCATGCAAATTGCGGTCGTAGCAATGGGAAAGATCGGCTTGCCGTTGGCGGTTCAGTTCGCCGAAAAGGGCCATTCGGTTGTCGGTTGCGATGTCAACCAACAGACCGTGGATTTGGTGAACAAAGGAATCGAACCCTTCCCCGGCGAGGCTTTTCTGCAGGACAAGCTCACAAAGGTGGTTGAGGCGGGCTACCTGACGGCGACGACACAGACAACCGAAGCAGTTTCGATTGCCGATGCGGTGGTGATCGTGGTTCCGCTGTTCGTCGATGCCGACGGCGTGCCTGATTTTGGTTGGATGGACTCGGCGACTCGCGATGTGGCGCGGGGCCTGAAGAAGGGCGCCTTGATCAGCTACGAGACCACTCTTCCCGTGGGTACGACTCGTAATCGGTTCGCAAAAATGCTTGAAGAGGGAAGCGGCCTCCGCGCGGGGGTTGATTTCCACCTGGCATTCAGCCCCGAGCGGGTATTCACGGGGCGGGTTTTCGCCGATCTTCGTAGATACCCGAAGCTGGTGGGTGGCCTGACCCCCGAGTGCGGTCGCGCAGCCACCGACTTCTACACGGCTGTCCTTGACTTCGATGACCGAGGTGATCTGCCCAAGCCGAACGGTGTGTGGGACCTCGGCAGCCCCGAGGCATCTGAGTTGGCCAAGCTTGCGGAAACCACCTACCGGGACGTCAACATCGGACTCGCCAACCAATTCGCGAGATTTGCCGAACAGAACGGTATTGATGTCTACGCAGTGATTGACGCTTGCAACAGCCAGCCTTTCAGCCATATCCATCGACCTGGTATTGCTGTGGGTGGTCATTGCATTCCCATCTACCCACGCATGTATCTGTGGAATGATCCGAGTGCAACAGTTGTACGAGCGGCACGCGAAGCGAATGCCGCCATGCCTGAGCACGCAGTCGACCGCCTTGAGGCTGCACACGGATCACTTCGAGGGCAACGCGTGGTAGTTCTTGGTGCTGCATATCGTGGTGGCGTCAAAGAAACCGCGTTCTCGGGGGTCTTCCCGGCTGTCAAGGCGCTGCAAACAAGAGGTGCTCTCGTGTCGGTGCACGACCCGATGTATTCCGACTCCGAGCTCGAAGAGCTCGGTTTCGCCGCGTACCACCTCGGTGAGCCAGTGGACGCAGCAATTGTCCAAGCCGACCATCAGGAATACAGGACTTTGGATGACACCCATCTACCGGGGGTCAAGACAGTGCTTGATGGCAGAAACATGGGGATTGTTTCGGAAAAACTGAATGTCATCGCTCTTGGTCGATGATCCGAGTCTCTAATTCGGACACTGGGTGGGACGATCAAGCAACAAATTGTCACCTTGTTGTCACATTTAGCTCAACCAACCCCGCAAAATTCGCTGAAGTAACCTGTTCCAGTGAACCTAAAGTCAGCACGCTGGTGTGCACTCGTTGCGAGTGTATTGGTTGCGGCTTGGTCGCTAATGCTCGCAATCCAAATGTCAACGACGGGGTTTGCATGGATATCAATTGCCCTTCTCGGGCTTGTTGTCACACTTCGGTCGTTATACGCAGCTGTAACTGCGCTAGCTGGCGCTCTCGTAGTCGCCGTATTGACACTTCGACTCACTGAAGCAATCCGTGGTTCATCAATAACTCCGCTCAGTGGCACAGCCGTCGTGCTCGTCTTTCTCGCCGCATTGGTCATCTCAACATTGATGTGTTCTGCGATCAGGGTTCGAACACCCTCACTCTCCGAAGCCGGAGCCGTGTTTGTCATGTCGCTGATGCTGTGTTGGCTTAGTCGCGGCGTTCCACAGACCGCTGAGGCTGCTCTTCAGCTTCTGGCGAGTTCAGGTGAAGATAGTGCGGCGTGGCTTGAGGCAATGAGCAAATCAACGACCCTGCACGGAACGGTTCTCACGCCAGAAAGCAGTTATGGAGGCGGCTTTGCTTCTGGCGTCGCTGTTGTGCTTCTTCGCATCCTCCATCTTGGCTTCTCAGACAAGTACGCCGATGGGGTCGGGGCTAACGGCGTAATTTTGGTTCGAAGCATGTATTTGTTTGCTGCACTCGCTGCACTTACGGCAGCTGGAGCGGCAGTACATCTGCTCAAACGATCACCGGCTCTGCCACGAGTCGTGTCCGCGGTGACGGCAGGCTTGTTCGCGTACACCATGTCAATAGGTATGTCCTCATTTGGGCATTTCTCTGCAAGCTTGGCGGGTCTTCTATGCCTAGTAGGCGTTTGTGCTGCATTGAATGGGACACGCTCATCTGGTTGGACCGGTTACGCATTGTCCATCTTGGTGGTTGGCAGTTTCATCGCCGCTGGACTCTCGTGGTACCCACTAATGCTGCTGGCATTCGTCATGACACTCATACTTGCTGTCTTTGCCACATACCAAGTGGTGCTCTGGGGTCGCTCTCGTAGCGGTCGGCTTGTCGGTCTGCTTCCCCTCCTGCTGGTGATACCCGTTTCCTATGCAATTCGTCGACTGTTTGCGTCAGTAATCGAAAATCTCAACTGGGATTACTTCTCATTCAACAGTCGCTTAGTCGGCGGAGTGCAACCCATTTCTGGACTGCTCGCTCTCGCAGGGCTGGTTGCCCTCTCGATTGTCGGTGGATCGACGTGGCGAAGTTTTCGGCAATTAAATGTCGGGCGCGCTGTTGCAAGTCTCGCTTCGACAAGTCTTGTTGCGTTCGTCGCTGCGATCTATCTCGTTGCGTTCCTGACGTCGCCTTATGCCCCCCAATACGGAGCCCTCAAACTGCTTTACGTTGGCTCTATGGTTTCTGTTCCCCTCATTCCGATTGCAATAGGAAGGGCCGCATCTCGAAGAGCGACAACGGCACTCGTTCAGTTGTGCGTGGGTCCATTGGTTCTCATGGGTTTCGCGCTCATTGATCCAGGTCGAATGCTGTTCAGTTGGCCGAATACCGTCAAGCCAGTCGCTCCGTGGTCTGCGGCTGTCGTAGCTGAACTCGAGCGTGAGCCAAGCCGAAATCTCGTTTGCCTGAACACTCTCATTGACATATCCCAGAATTACGGCGGTTACCTGTGTACCCGGATGGCGAACGGGTTTCAGGGGAAGAGCAACTACACCTACAACACTTGGACTGCGGCGAATATCGGCCAAATACGCCCCGAACAGGCTGCAGCCGCCTGGGATACCAACTTTTACCGACATTTGACAATTCTCTTATTTGATCCGTCACGTTTGAACAACGGAGAAGAGCAGCAAAAAGCATGGCTCGCAGACGTCAAGTGGCGAGCGGTCAAACTCATTGGACCAAATGGTGAGTTGATCAAGAAGCCAGGAGCACCATTGAGTTCTGTGGATCCTGCCCTTGTCCAGTGAAGTCTGCGTTGAGCGCGTGCCGGTTTGCAGAGAGAATACGCTTCGGGCGTTACTGGAGCCGGATTCGCGTAAGCGTCCGCAGGTTCTAGACGGCAATTGTATTTCGTTGTCAAGAAGACTTACAGCCAACCGGGTGCGAAGGACCATTGTCTCTTCTCAATTTGACGAGTACAGATTCTTAACTCTTGAGGAGGTATAAGCATGAACATGCTGCGAACCCGATGGATGGTTGCGCTCCTCATGCTCGTTGGTCTTGTTGTCTTTGAGCCCACGTTGGGTGACCACTCGAAGCTTCGGGCGGATTCGGTTGACAAGACATTGTCGCTGGGATCATCGTTTGAGCCGATGGGGCTGGCGCTTGCACCGAATGGTCAATACGCATTGTTAACGAATTTTGGTGGCTCAAAGACCCACAAGGTGGATTTGTCGACATTCCAACTTTCGGCAGACTCGTGGACAACTGGCGGACAACCCCGAGACGTCGCACTCAGTGCGGACGGGAGAACTGCTGTTGTTGTGAACGGCCTGATGCTTTTCGGGAGTGAGCGCCTATTCACGATTGACATGACGACGGGAACAGTTAACGGCATAGTGGGATTTCAGGGTCCCCTCAACACGAACAATCGCGTCGTAATCGATTCGGCAAGTCGTTACGCCTACATCTCGGGCCTCACTGGTTATCGACTTGACTTGACCACGGAGGGCGTCACGGAGTTCTCTCCTCTTTCGAACACAACGGGGCTAGCAATCTCGCAGGACGGACGATTCCTTTATGCCGCCAAAAACAGTGGAATATCCAAGATCGACTTGGGAACGGGCCAAGAAGTGGCAGTTTTCGCTCTTGCCAATGCACAAGAAGTGGCGGTGGCCCCGTCGGGTTCTTACATCGTGGCCGCCGCCAACGGAACCGTAGTGAAGATGAACGCTGATACCGGAGAGACTCTTGGTACTGCCGTTCTCGACAGAGCCTCCTCGGCGAAGTGGATCGCTGTGAACCCAGCGGGCTCATTTGCTTACGTCGCCACCACCGAGCCAATTCTCTCGAAGATCAATCTGGTCTCTATGTCGCAAACCTCACTCTCGGTGGAGCGTGCGGCAAGCCGGGTTGTGATCAGCAGTGATGGCTCAACTGCATATGTCACCGGTAGCGGGGGTTACTTCAGTCGTGTTGCTTTGGCTGCCGCAGATCCACAAACGGTGACGTTTACCCAGCCGACACCGACATTGCTTGGTACCAAGACCATGACACTCTGGGCAACGGCAACATCGACGCTTCCCGTCTCATTCGCCACTTCGACACCCACGGTGTGCACGGTAAGCGGGAACACCGTCAGCTTGAAAACGCTGGGGGACTGCACGATCACCGCCAGTCAGGCGGGAGGAAGTGGTTGGGCTGCGGCCGCTGACGTAGTTCGAACTTTCAAAGTACTGCCGGACCCGCCGGCCGGCGAGCCCGGTATCTCACTCAACGATGGCGCTGCAGCAACGAATTCGAAGAAGGTGACCCTCTCGCTTGTATGGCCGGCATACGCATCCGAAGCGAGGATCTCGAACGATGGCGGATTCGCCGCGTCGAAGACCCAAGTGGTTCCCCTTTCCGACCGCATTGCATGGGAGATCGACGACTCAGTGAAGGGTTTGTATACGAAGGTCGTGTATGTCCGTTTCAACGGCGTCGGCATCGACACCACGAAGACATATCAGGATGACATCATCCTCGATACAACCGCTCCAACGATTCAAAGTTCAACCGCCACTGTCGCGTCCGACGCTGTTCAACTGTCGGTGAAGGCGATTGACGACATCACTGGTGTCGACAGCATTGAGGTCCAAGGGGCCACCAAAGTGATCGAGATCGACTATTCAACGAGCATTTCGATCCCATTGGGTGATCTCGGCGTATCAGCGGCGGCAGTTCGAACACTTGCCAGCAAACAAATTCGGTTTCGTATCGCGGATGGTGCTTCGAACTGGACTGCATGGACATCAGTTGACCTCGTCGGATTGAGCACATCTCCATCGAGTCGAAGCGTTGCGACGTCGGTCGGACTGTCGGTGAGCAAAGCGAGACTGACGAGCCTTGTTTCGCCCAAGAATTCGAAGGCGACTACGATTTTCCATGTCAAAGTGATCACTGGCTCGTCGGCATGCCGTGTTGTCCGCGGGGTTGTGATGGGGAAATCACCGGGTCAATGCAAACTGCGCGTGACCTACAGGATCGGACGTCAGACTGCTTCGTCAGCAACGATCACTGTCACCGTACGTAAGTGACCAGTGAGGCCATGAAATCCAACCTTCTGGTGGGCGAGGGGGGACTTGAACCCCCACGTCCTTGCGAACACTGGCACCTGAAGCCAGCGCGTCTGCCATTTCGCCACTCGCCCGAGTGAACCCGCCAAACGCTAGCGACTGGTCTTGCGGGCTCCAACGTCTTTGGCTCTCGCGAAAGGTGTAATTGGAAAGTGCAGTCGAAGAAAGACTAACCCAAGACTTTTCAGCGTGAACTGGGTCGCTTGACGCGATGAAGCGCTTGAAGTGCCTACGGAACGCGGTCGAAGTGCGGCTGGTACCTCTCGAATCATGTACCCGGCTCGGCCGGCCGAGACGACCGCTTCGTAGGTGTCCCCCAAGAAGTAGCTGGGGAAAGACGCAGCAAACTGTTCAAGCAAAGGTTGCGTGATCAGTCGAAAGCCTGACGTTGAATCGGTGATACGAGTTCGAGCGGCACGGCTTGCACTCGCGCCAAGCGCCCTCATGACTTGCCTGCGTACAAATCCGACCGTGAGCGTGGCATTGTCAGAGAGAAATCGACTTCCGATGATGAAGTGAGCACCAGTCGAATTGTGCTCCGAGATAAGGTCAGCGATGCTTCCGACGGGGTGTTGCTCGTCGGCATCAATTTGCACCACACCCCGGAAACCATGTTGATGAGCGAACCGAAAGCCCGCCCGTAGCGCGCCGCCGACACCCAGATTGATAGGCAGCCTGAGAACAGGTGCGCCATAAGACTCGGCCACCTCTGCAGTTCGGTCAGTCGAACCATCGCTGATGACGAGGATCGGGTACCCAGCCACTATCACGCTCTCAACAACTGCGCCGATTGTCTCTTCCTCGTTGAGAGCGGGAACGATGACAAGTACGTCACTCTTGTCCAGCATGACGGCCTTCTTCGCTGACCTGCAAACGGATTTCTGCTGCTTCTTCCGTCAGGCGTCTCACTTGACTCTGAAGACCAGAAATGCTGATCGAGAGTTGGATGCAGATCGTTGTGAGCAACAAGACAGCGCCGATCGCAATCAATGCGGCGGGGGAAACGTTCAACCATCTGGCAATTGGGTCAAAAACCGGGACAAGTAGACCCGCGAAAATTCCAATACCGCAGAGAGCAAGCCAGCCGATTGTGTAACGAAAACTCAGTTTTTGACGCCGTGCAAGACGATAGACAGCGAGCGCGAACAGTATTCCGACCGCTGCGGCAAACAGAACTTGGCCCGCTTCTGGAGACACGCCTCTAATGTACGCCAGCGGCACGCAACGTCATGCCTCGCCTGTTCCGAAAGGCAGTGCTCGAACAGGATGACGACCTAATGTGATGGGGTGTTCAAACGCATCTTGAGACCGTCGGTCAGGCCAATTGAGATAGGTCGAAAACTCATTCGTGCGATTGAAACCAATAAATCAGTTGGCGCCGACGGAAGAAAGTTGGCCCCAAATCAGTTCGTTGTCTGTTTGAATGAAGTCGATCGTGAAGCGTTCGGCGACCTTGAAAGGGCTCTAACTTCGGAACTGACCGATGCCGCGCGCCAATACTGCCAAGACGAACAGTTGGCCCTCGTCGGAGCCCTTACTGTCTCCATTGTCACCGAGCCGTCATCCAAGCCCGGGAAAGTTGAGGTACGGGCGGAGATTAAAGCCGAAAGCGGGCCCCCGAGTGCCGGCCTGTCGGAGGCTGCCTCCCCCTCACCGCACTCGGTGCAACGTTCGCCGGAGGCACCTCCTGCGGCCGGCATCCCGAACGTCCCCGTGCCGGCCGTTGTGCCTACCCCGGTGACGCCGCCGACGGTCGCAACACCTTCCATCCCGCCGGTCCCGGCCTCATCCGCTGCGCCGCCGGCGCCGGAGAAGAAGGCCGTTCTGGTGCTGGGCGATGGCACCACGGTGGCGGTGAAGCCTGGTGTGCTGTCGATCGGTCGCTCGGCCGAGTCGTCGGTGCCGTTGAACGACACGAACGTGAGCCGTCGACACGCCGAAATTCGTTCGCGGGGCGAGGGTGCGCGAATCGAGTGGTACCTCGTCGACGTGGGCAGCACCAATGGCACCATGCTGAACGGCGTGAAGATCAGCGGTGAGCAGAAGCTGAAAAACGGCGACGCCCTGATGTTCGGCGGTACTGCGGCGCGCTTCGAGGTGTCATGACACGCACGGGCAGGCCGGCGTGAGCGACCAATTGCTGAACACCCTGAAGGTCGCCCTTCTTGGCCTTCTTTATCTGTTCTTTGCCCGTGTGTTGTGGGCTGTGTGGACCGAGGTGCGCGTGCCGACCGCACCGGGCTTGACCGCCAGCCGCCTGAAGAAGCGTTCAGCACCCCGCTCGGGAAAGCAGGCGGCTCTTGCTGCACCTTCAAAGCTGTTGATGGTCGAGCCACCATCGATGCGGGGCAGCACATTGTCCTTGGAGGACGAGGTTCTGGTTGGCCGCAGTGCCGAGTGCGATGTCACCTTGGCCGACGATCCCTTTGTGAGCACGAAACATGCACGGTTCTTCCGTAGCGGCGACAATTGGTTCGTGGAAGATCTGGGTAGCACCAACGGCACGCTCGTGAATGCCGTTCGCATTGGTGCAGCACAGATGTTGCGCGTGGATGACCGTGTACAAACCGGCAGTGCCGTCTTCGAGGTGCACTAGTGGCCCAAGTGTTCGTCAGCAACGGTGCACTCACTCACCCGGGCCAGGTGCGGACCAGCAACGAAGACGCCTTCCTTGTTGAAGGGCATCTCTTCGTTGTTGCCGACGGAATGGGTGGACACAACGCCGGTGAAGTGGCCAGCGAAATGGCTGTCGAAAGTTTGCGACGTGCTGCGGCAAACATCATCGATGAGGCAACCCTATCGACGGCGCTACAGCAGGCGAACGAAGAGATCCACACCGAATCGATGGTGAACCACGTTCGCCATGGCATGGGCACCACGATCGCCGCCTTGGCCGTGACCGACAATGACACCGTGTTGGTGGCCAACGTAGGTGATGCCCGCATCTACCGTTGGCACGAAGGCAATCTGTCACGCGTCACCAAGGATCACAGTTACGTCCAGGAACTCGTGGACGAGGGTGTGATCACCCTGGAAGAGGCGCGGATTCATCCACGCCGCAACATCGTGACGCGTGCGCTGGGCATTGATTCTCACGTCGAGATTTCCACCGCCACACTGCCTGTAACGGTTGGTGCCCGCTATGTGCTGTGCAGCGACGGCCTCGTCGACGAAGTAACCGACTCCGAAATCAGTGCAATTCTGAGTCGTTATGAAGATTCAACTGCTGCAGCCGACGCGCTGGTCTCAGCAGCGAATGCGGCCGGTGGCCGCGACAATGTGACGGTCATCGTCGTCGACGTATCCGACAAGCCTGCGGCGGGCGCAGGAGGGTCTTCTGACGAACGTTCCGCGCAGCGGAGTGAGGAAGAAGAGCCCTCCGAGAGCGCGCCGGTGCTTGTCGGGGCGACGGCGAAGACGACGGACAATGTCCTGGCAGCGCCGGTTCTCCCGAAAGCCAAGGTGGGGTTGAGCCTCGGGTTCATCCTCTTCTGGACCGCGCTTGCGGCGATTGTCCTGTCCGTGCTGATCGTCTTTGCGGCGTACGGACGAACGGGGTACTTCGTCGGCTTCAACGGCAGTGACGTGGTGATCTACAAGGGTCGTCCGGGTGGCGTGCTGTGGTTCGACCCGACGGTCGAAGCGCGGACGCCGTTGAAAGAACGCGACCTGACCGAAGACATGGCCAAAGAGATCTTGGGCAACCCGACGTTCGGTGACGCGGTGTCGGCGCAGCGATACGTGAACGGCATTCGTGACGAGGTGCAGCCGGTGCCGACGACAACCCTGCCACAGCCGGTGACCACGACGTCGTCGAGTACGACGACGTCGAGCACATCGACCACATCGACCGTGGTTTCGCCCGAAACGACACCGTTGGGTTCGTGACCACGAAGAGTCCGCACGTGGTGCTGCGGCGGCGCAGCGAATTGGGTTTGGTGTTGCTGGCCGCGGTGATCACCGGGGCGGCATACGTGCTGGCGGCGCTGGGCAAGAACGCGACGTTGCCTGCGCGTATCGGCCCGTTCCTGGGGTCGGTGGTGGTGCTTTTGTTGCTGGCGCATGTGGCGGTACGGCGACTGGCACCGGGTGCGTCTCCCCTGTTGTTGCCGATTGCCGCGCTGTTGCACGGTGTGGGCTACGTGATGATCGCGCGGTTGAGCGACCGTTTGGCCGGCTTGCAGGCAACGTGGAGTTTGGTCGCGATTGCCGCATTCGTCGGTGTGTTGGTGGTGGTGCGGCGTGTTGTCGACTTGTTGCGCTGGCAGTGGTGGTTCTTGGGTGCGGGTATCGCATTGCAGTTGTTGCCGTTGGTGCCGGGTATCGGGTTTTCGTCGGGGGGTGCACGGATTTGGGTGTCGGTGGGGCCGATCAACTTCCAGCCGGGTGAATTCGCGAAGGTGTGCCTGGCATTGTTTTTTGCCGGCTACCTGTCCGAACAACGCGAGTTGATTCGCGCGGGTGCGCACCGAGTGGGTGGTTTTGCTCTTCCAGATGCGCGCGCCTTCTTGCCGGTGTTGCTGGCATGGGGCGTGTCGGTGGTGGTGATGGTGGCCGAAAAGGACCTGGGCTCATCGTTGCTGTTCTTCACGTTGTTCGCATTGATGCTGTGGGTCGCAACCGAGCGGACCGGCTACGTGGTGTTCGGTGGGGTGCTGTTCGTGGTGGGCGCCACGGTTGCATACCAGTTGTTCGGCCATGTGCGTGATCGCTTCACGATCTGGATCGACCCGTGGAGTCACTACAACGGCAAGGGCTACCAAATTGTGCAATCGATGTTTGCCTTTGCCGAAGGTGGCCTGTCGGGCACCGGGTTGGGTCTTGGCGACCCGGGGCGCATTCCGGCGGTGAAGACCGACTTCATCTATGCAGCGATCGGTGAAGAACTTGGCTTGTTCGGTGCAACGGCAGTGTTGGTTGCCTTTGTGTTGTTGGTGGGCAGCGGATTGCGCACCGCGGTGCGCACCGACAATGCGTTCGAGAAGCTGCTGGCCGTTGGCCTGACGGTGATCGTGGGTGTGCAGGCATTCATCATCTTGGCGGGCGTGCTGCGCGTGTTGCCGTTGACGGGTGTGACGCTGCCGTTCATGAGTTACGGCGGTAGCTCGCTGGTGGCGAACTACATGTTGTTGGCGCTGTTGATTTCCGTTTCACACTCTTCTGCCCGACGTCTGCACGAGGTCGAGCGATGAGCTCGCCAATCAGGACGGTCGAGCAATGAACCGCGTGATTCGTCGGCTGGCGATCGGCTTGTTGCTGTGTTACGTGGTGCTGTTCGTGCAGTTGAACGTATTGCAGGTGGGCAAGCGGGATTCACTGCGCGCGGATGTGCGCAACAACCGTGAAAGTGTGCGCACGTTCGATGCACCGCGCGGTCCGATCGTGACGGCCGATGGTGTGGTGGTGGCCCAAACAGTGGAGATTCCGGTCGAGTCGCGCGGCGACTACCGGTACCAGCGCGAGTACCCAACAAAGGACCTGTTCGCCAACGTGTCGGGATACCACACCTATGCATACGGCTCGACTCAGCTCGAGCACCTGTATGGCGACGTGTTGCGCGGTGACACGCCGAAGCAGCAGGTATTGGCGGTTGGTCAGACGTTCTCGGGCGAAGACCAGACAGGTTCGGTGGTGATGACCTTGCGGTCGAACCTGCAGGCGCTGGCCAAGCAGTCGCTGCAGGGCCGCGAGGGCTCGGTTGTGGTGCTGGATGTGCGCACCGGTGCGGTGCTGGCGATGTATTCGAACCCCACGTACGACCCGAACACCGTTGCGGTTCACGACGTGGATGCCGCGGGTGAGGCGTTGACAGCGCTCGACGAAACGCCGGGCAAACCGTTGTTGGCCAATGCGTACCAAGAGCGCTACATGCCGGGTTCGACGTTCAAGGTGTTGACGACGGCGACGGCGTTGTCGGACGGTGTGGTGTCGAGCGCATCGGCGTGGCCCGATGAGTCGGCATGGGTACCGCCGAACACGAACAACCCGATTCAGAACTACGGCAAGAAGGTGTGCGGCGGGGACTTGGCCGAGGTGTTCCGGCGCAGCTGCAACATTCCTTTCGCGCGCATGTCGGTCGACGTGGGGCCGGAACGCCTGGTCGAAGGTGTGCGTTCGTGGGGGTTGGAATCGAAGGTGCCGATCGATCTTCCGGGGGCGGCGACGTCGACATTCGGTGGCGATGCGAAGTCGTTCGAAGACTCGCTGGCCCTGTTGGCCATTCACGGCTTCGGCCAGGGCGGGGTTCAGATGGTGCCGTTGCACATGGCAATGGTGGCGGCGGCCGTTGCCAACGACGGCAAGATGATGAAGCCGTACGTGGTCGACAAGACGGTGGCGCACAATGGAACGGTGCTGACACAGACCTCGCCCGAGGTGTGGCGCACGCCGATCGCCAAGCCCGTGGCCGACCTGTTGACGCAGTTGATGGTGGGTGTAGTGAACGAGGGCACGGCCAAGTGCTGCATGAAGTTGGCCCGGGGAGTGCAGGCGGCGGCGAAAACGGGCACGGCACAGCTGAATGCCGAGGGCGAAGAACAGCGTTCTCACGCGTGGATCACGGCATTCGCCCCCGCGAAGGCACCCCGCGTGGCGGTGGCCGTGATGTTGAAGGGCGTCAATGCCACGATCAGCGCAGGAACGGGCGGCGCTTTGGCCGGTCCAGTGGCGAAAACACTTCTCGACAAGGCCTTGCTGGTTGTTCCCAAGTAACCGTTCGCCGCGGGCCCACCCCGTTAGCCTTTCGTAACACCTATGGCGAACGACGGAAAAGCGGTCATCAACGACCGCTACGAGATAGTCCAGCGCGTGGGGCGCGGCGGTATGGCCGACGTCTTCCTCGCCCGCGACGTGCTTCTCGACCGTCCGGTGGCGGTCAAGGTTCTGTTCCCCGAATACGCCACCGACCCGGCCTTTGTCGAGCGTTTCCGCCGCGAGGCCCAGGCGGCCGCCAACCTGAACCACCCCAACATCGTCTCGGTCTACGACTGGGGCCGGGTGGGCAATACGTACTTCATGGCCATGGAATACGTCGAGGGGCGCACCCTGGCCGACATTTTGCGGTCTGACCAAGCATTGACCAGCGCGCAGGCCGCCGACATTGCCGGCGAAGTGGCCGCGGCACTGTCGTTCGCCCACCGCAATGGTGTGGTGCACCGCGACGTGAAGCCGGCGAACATCCTCATCGGCTCGACCGGTGTGGTGAAGGTGGCCGACTTTGGCATCGCTCGCGCGGTCGACACCGCCCAAGAAGCGAACCTGACACAGACGGGCGCCGTGATGGGCACCGCAACGTACTTCTCACCCGAACAGGCACAGGGTGGCCAGCCCGACCCGCGCAGCGACGTGTACTCACTCGGCATCGTGCTGTACGAGATGGTGGCGGGCGCTCCCCCGTTCCTGGGTGAAAACGCAGTCGGCGTTGCCTACAAGCAGGTGCACGACCAGCCACGACCGTTGAACCAGATCGTTCTCGACATTCCACGCGCGTTCGAGGCGATTGTCGCCAAGTGTCTGGCCAAGGACCCGTCGATTCGTTATCAGTCGGCCGACGCGCTGCGCGACGACCTGCGTCGTTACCGCGAGGGCGCCGACGTCGGCGCGTTGATCGAAGCCCTGGGCGGGTCGATGGGTGCAGTCACCACGGTGATGGCCTCGACACCCATGACCCCGCGCGGCGACGCGATGACCACACAGGCCATGCCCGTGGTCGGTGCGAACGATGCGGTGACTCCGCCGACGGGTGTGCCGGTGGCGGGACCCGGTGGCACGCAGGTGATGCCCCAGGTGGCCGTGCCCCAGGGTGCGGTGTTGCCGCCGTACGAAGACGATCGCCCGCGCCGTGGAGGCGGCTATGTGATTGCCGCAGTGATTGCGGTGTTGGCACTGCTGGGTGGCGGCTTTGCGTTGTTCCGGTCGCTCACCGGTGGCGAGACGGCGAACGATTTCAAGGTTCCGAACGTGGTGAACCTGTCGCTGGCCGACGCCAGCAAGGTCTTGCTCGAC
>VFQT010000350.1_pt1 | contig 69766 bp, 48 predicted proteins | sample 3512381 | NCBI WGS metagenome assembly VFQT01 (sample SAMN10412376, study PRJNA504923) | tailings metagenome | isolation source: Relicate 2 Philex TSF3 active mining site | place: Philippines: Tuba, Benguet | collected 2017-08-29
GGAAAATAAAACGGCAGCAGGGGCAATACAAACTGACTTCGCGGCGGCGCGCCAGGCCAGCAGCCACGCCACGCACCCGCAGACTCCCGTCCGCGGCTCGCCTGCCACACACCGCCCCTGTGCGTTTCCCTTCGCGGCTTCGCGGCTTCGCGTGAGACAATACAGCCTGCCGAGTTCCCCAACGGCTCTGACGCAGCAGCACAGTGCTCGGGCTGGAAAGCACGAGCTAAAGAAAACAAAACGGCAGCAGGGGCAATACAAACTGACTTCGCGGCGGCGCGCCAGAACAGCAGCCACGCCCCGCACCCGCGGACTCCCGTCCGCGGCTCGCCTGCCACACACCGAAACTGTGCGTTTCTCTTCGCGGCTTCGCGGCTTCGCGGCTTCGCGTGAGCCCCCAACCCCCAACCCCCAACCCCTAACCCCTAACCCCGCAGTGATGCCGCTGTCACGCTGCCCGAACGCTCCAGCAATTCCGCCGGTACCCCGCTGAACATCAGTCGCCCGCCCTCGGCCGCCGCATCCGGCCCAAGATCCAGCACCCAGTCCGCCCCACGCAAAACTTCCAGATTGTGCTCAATCACCACCACCGAATGCCCCCGGCCACACAGTCCACGCAGATGCCGCATCAGCATCGCAACATCCAGAGGATGCATCCCACTCGTCGGCTCGTCCAGCACAAACAGTGTCGCCGGCCCCCCGGCACCCGTTAACTCCGTCGCCAGTCGCGCACGCTGGTTTTCTCCCCCGGAATATGTACTTGTCGGCTGCCCCAGCTGCAGATAGCCCAAACCCACATCGCAGTACGTTGATAACGCCGCACTCAATACCGGAAACTCCGAAAACAACTCCCGCGCTTCATCCACTCGCTTCTGCAGCACTTCCGCCACAGAAAAACCGCGAAACCGAATCGAATTCGCCAGCCCGCCGAACCGAGTTCCGCGACAGGCAGCACAAACCACCGCCGCCTGCGGAAAAAATGCCGTGCGCACGCTGCGACTGCCCAGACCCAGACACTCCCCACAACGACCACCACCCGCATTGAAACTAAAAAACTGCGCCCCCAGACCGCGCGCCCTGGCCTCGCGAGTCTTCGCGTACAGTCGACGAATCTCCGTCCAGATCGGCCCCAAAGTCGCCAGACAGGACCGCGCTGAACGACCAGGCGGAGACTGATCAATCGCCAACATCCGCTGCAGCGACTGCCAGCCACTTACACCAGCACACCGCACCCGCTCAGCCGCCTGCCGCTGCTGCTCACCACTGAGCCCCTCCTGTCCCACAACTGCCGCAAGAAATGGCGCCAGCGTCCCCCGCACCAGTGAACTTTTCCCCGATCCGCTCACCCCGGAAACCACCGTCAGACAGCCCAGCGGAAGCTCAGCCGTCACAGACTGCAGATTGTTAAGACAGGCTCCCTCAATCCGCAGCCAGCCACGCTCTCCCGGCTGTACCGCGCCCGCCCTGGCCACACCACCGCCAGTCGCTGTTCCCCCAATCTGCTCTGCCCGAGTCCTCAGGAAATGACCGGTCGGAGTCTCTGCCAGAGTCCGACAGTCCGCCGGTGTTCCCGCAAACAGCAGTCGCCCGCCGTCACCACCCGCACCCGGACCAATATCCAGCAGCCAGTCCGCCGCCAGCATCACCTCCGCATCATGCTCCACCACAATCACCGTACACCCCTGATCACGCAGCCTGTACAGTGCACGCAGCAGCCGCTGAGTGTCCCGGGGATGCAGACCGGCCGTCGGTTCATCCAGCACATAATGCGCTCCATGCACTCCCGCCGACAGACTGGATGCCAGCCGCGCTCGCTGATACTCCCCACCCGACAGCGTCCGTGCCGGTCGATCCAGCGTCAGATAACCCACCCCAATCTCCTCCAGACACCGCAGCCGCGACTGCAGCTCCGGCAGAGTCCGCTCCGCCACTAAACGCCCCTCGCGCGAGACAGACTCCCCACCCGACCGCAAACGCTCAACCCACCCCTCAACAAGCGCCAGCGCCTGCACCACCGACAACCGACAAAATTGCGGCAGTGTCGTTCCAAGAAACTGAATACCCCGCGACACCGGATTCAGTCGCTCGCCCCCGCAGCCACCACACACCGCCGCCTGCAGCATCAGCGTCGACTCGTCATCCTCCGACACCGCTGTCCCCAGACCGCGACATTCCACACACGCCCCACGGGCCGAAAAATGACTCAGACTGGCAGGCTCAGGAGTCGGAAAACTCAGACTGCAGTCGGGACAGACAAAACGCGTACTGTAAAATGTCTCACGCCACTCACCCGCTGACTCGTAACTGATCAGACAGGTCCCCTCACTCTCCCGACACGCCAGCTCAATCGATTCCCGCAGCCGCCCGGCTACCCCCTCCTTGATCACAATCCGATCCACCACCGCCTCAATACTGTGCTGTCGCCCGGGTGACAACGGCGCCGCTTCAGTCACATCCAGCAGCTGACCGTCAATCCGCACCCGCACAAAACCATTCCGCACGATCCGCTCCAGCACCTCCGCATGAGCCCCGCGGCGCTGCCGGACCATTGGAGCCAGCACCATCAGACGCGTCCGCTCACGAAGCTCCAGAACCTGCGACACAATCTGGTCCACCGACTGCTGTCGCACCGGTCGCCCGCAGCCTGTGCAGTGCACCGTTCCCGCTCGCGCATACAACAGCCGCAGGTAATCGTGAATCTCAGTCACCACCGCCAGAGTACTGCGGACAGGAGCCGTGGCCACACGCTGATCCACGCTGATCGCCGGAGCCAGGCCGGTGATCTCATCCACGTCCGCCCGCGGCAACTGCTGCAGCAGCGAACGCGTGCGAATCGAAATACACTCCAGATAACGCCGCTGACTCTCAGCAAACAAAGTGTCAAAAACCAGCGAACTCTTGCCGGAACCACTGACACCCGTCACCACGGTCAGGCGACCAATGGGCAGGTCAGCATCCACGTTCTGCAGATTATGAGTCCTCGCGCCGCGAATCCGCAGCCAGCGGACAGAACCAGCCGACAGCGGTCCCGCAACACCGCCCACGGAATCAGAAAACTCTGACAGCATAACAGCCATATCCCGCTGAAACTGATACAGCCGTCAGGCAGACTGCGCCGGGGGCCGAGCACACGGAGTGTAGCCGATACCCCCCAGGCGGGCCAGGCTGCCCATGATGTGATCCGTGACCTCCGCCAGCAGCTCCGGACTGCTGCGACGCCCCTGCCACGGAGTTAAGTCCAGCGGCTGACCAAAAATCAGACGCACCCGCGCTCGCCGAAAAAAGACCCAGACCATCGAACCTGACCGCGGAGCATTCTGGATGAAAATCGGAATCACCGGCACCGCAGCCTTCAATGCCAGCCAGGCCACACCTGTATCACCCGCCAGCAGCCGGTCATTCGGAGTCTCCTCGTTCAGACGCCCCTCCGGAAACAAACCCAGCAATCGCCCCTGCTTCAATCGCTCCAAAGCCTGCCGCACCGACTGCATATCCCGCCCGTTACGGTCCACAGGGATGCACTCCATCGCTCGACAGACCCAGTTCACAAACCCCGGCAGCTCAAAATACTCCCGCGCCGTCAGATAACCGATCACTCGCAAATGCGGCCGCCTGAAATGAATAAAATGACGAGCCCACAGGAGCACTGGATCCACCGGGCTGGTGTGGTTCGAAACGATAATCGCAGGGCCTGCCTCAGGAATCGTGCATGTCCCACTGTGCTCCACACTCACCAGCAGACTGCGATGCACACGCGCGATCTGATAACAGACCCACGCACGCCAGCCCGCTCGACCCTGACGAATCCCCCAGGCCGCAGCGCACCCCGCCAGCAGCATTGCCAGCCCCGCACACACCAGCAACATCGTCACTGAATCACCCATCCTGCCGACCCCCTGCTGGCAACTGCCCTGCACCACGCACCACGGCCCGCCAACACCCCTTCCTACTCTTTTCACGCCTCAGAGTCAAATCCGCCGAGCCCTGCTGAGTCTGGCAGGAAATGCCGCAGAATTCAGCCCACTCACTTCGCCCACCCGCGAACTGCCCGACGACACCCTCATCTCTGTAGACGAACTCAAAATCGTCTGCTACCCTCCGCTGTCCCGGCTGGTCGCACTACCTCCGGGACAGGACACGATGTCCCCGGTTACTATCTGTTGTTTCGCGTGTCTGCAGCAGGGATTCGCTGCACAAAAAGCTGCCCTCACAGCCCACGAAGACACGCCACTCGACAGACCTGCAATCTTCGGTGCAGTTCGTTCTTATCGGCACGGAGGCCGGTATGGCAGTCAGACGTACAGCTCAACAGAACCCGGCAGAGGGCAACGACGATCGCCCTCGCCTGGAAGCGTCACGCACTCAAATTCGCTGGCTCATCCGCCGCGATATGGATGACGTACTCGCTATCGAACGATCCAGCTTCCAGTTCCCCTGGACTGAGGAAGAATTCCTCTGCTGCCTCCGTCAGCGTAACTGCATCGGCACCGTCGCTGAACTGGATCACCGCATCGTTGGATTCATCATCTACGAACTGCACAAGTCCCTGCTGCGGATCCTCAATTTCGCCGTCGCCCCCGATGTCCGACGGAACGGCGTCGGCCGGCAAATGGTGCAGCGACTGATCGACAAATTGTCGCAGCAGCGACGCAGCGAAATCGTACTTGAGGTGCGCGAAACCAACGTCCCCGCCCAGCTGTTCTTCGCCGCCAGTGGCTTCCGTGCCGTCACCGTTCTGCGCGGACACTACAATGATACCAGCGAAGATGCCTACTACATGCGCTACTGCCTCAATCCCGAAACGTCTGCGTCGTTCGTACCTCGCAACCGCATTGCCGATATGGACGCAGCCTGATCAGAAGCTCTGATTCAGGCTGCTGCTGTCAGCCAATGAATTCCGGCACAACCAGTCGCGGAATCACACCACTGTCGTAGCCACGTCGCAGCAGCAGACGCACTGCCTCACGACCACGCGGCCCAAAATCAACCGTCCAGTCGTTGACATACATGCCGACAAATCGGTCTGTCTTGGCGTGATCCAGGTCGCGACCGTATTTCATGGCGTGCTGCAGAGCAGGCTCCCGGTTCGCCAGTCCATACTCAATGCTCTGCTTCAGCAGAGCCGTCACTTCCAGCATCGCCTGCTGACCAAGATCCCGGCGGATAGCATTGCCTCCCAAAGGCAGAGGTAATCCCCCCGTCTCGTCGTACCACCACTTGCCCAGATCAACGATCAGCTTCAGGCCCTGAGTGGCATATGTCAGCTGCCCCTCGTGGATGATCAGGCCGGCGTCGTACTTCCCCGCAGCGACCAGATTCAAAATCTCGTCGAACGGCTCAACCGAGTATTCAAAAGTGTCGCCCAGCAGCAGCTTCAGCGACAAAAACGCACTGGTCAGCGTCCCCGGAACCGCAATTCGACGGCCCCGCAGATCAGCAATTGACAGGCCTTCCCGGGCCACCACCATCGGGCCATAGTTGTCCCCCATGCTGGCACCGCAGGCACACAATGCATACTTGTCGTCAATGAACGCAAAACCGTGAATACTGACGGCCGTCAGTTCCAGTTCCCCGCCAAACGCACGGCGATTCAGCGTCTCAATGTCCTGCAGCTCATGCACAAAACGATAGCGACCGGTGTCAATCGCGTCATTCGCCAGTGCATGAAACATAAAGGCGTCGTCCGGGTCAGGACTGTGGCCCACGCGAATCAATTGTTTTTCAGCATTCATTCCGGCTGCTTCTTCCATCTTTTATTCAGATTCAACACAGAAACCGCGTGATTCTAGCCAGACCGGCACTGCAGTCGAGCGAGCCCGGGCAATTCAAGATGCTCCCCCGACCGGTTACCCGCTGCCGGGTTGCATGATCCGCCCGTGCACCCGCTTCCGAACCGCCCATCCCACCGCAAATTAACGCTTTCGCCCCTCACCCCGCCATTCCCGCACCAGGATCTCGATCTTCCCAGCGGTCGGAATTTTGTCTATTGTCCTGACAAAGACTCATGACCAGGGCAGGTCAGAGCTTCCGCAATCGTCGAAGGATCGAAGGTTATGACACTGTCGAAGGTACAAAGAAATGGCTGGCTGCTGAGCGGACTGTGTGTCATTGCAGGCTGCGGTGGCGGTGAATCCGGACAACCCGCAGCCGTCACACCTGCCGCCACAACCACCGCCACGGAAAATCCCTCGTCCACTGCCCCTCAGCCAGTCCCCGCCGCCCCGGTCTCCGCCGATGCCTCCCAGTCGGCCGTTCGGCAGGCCACGCTGACCAAAACACCGGGCACCGCCGGCACTGCGGACACCGCGCAAAAAGCCTCTGGAAAATCAAAAAACGCTCCCGCTGCCGCTCCTGCAGACGAAGCCGCCACAACACTCAGCGAAATCCAAAAACTCCGAATTTCTCCAGTCCCAAACGACATCGAACAGGCCCGCAAAGTCCGTCGGGAACGCAATGAACGCATCGTCGAAATGGCCACTCGCGTCATTCGCCTGACCATGACGGACGAATCCAAAAAACCTCAGTTCCAGGCAGCCGTCGGCCAGCTGCTGGAAGCCCGCTTCCAGAATGCACTTGCCGGAGATGACGAGGACATCGACATCTTCTGCTCAGATGTCCAGGCACTCAGCGAGCGGGACCCGAAATCCGCCGCCGCCGCCGAGGGCGTCTACTACATGGCCCGCTTCGCACACACTCGAGCAGGCCTCGTGGGATCCACTCAGCCGGTCTGGTTCGAAACACTCTCCCGCTGGGCGCGCGAATTCGCTGACCGCTTTCCGGAACAGCAGAATCGCGCCGCGTCGCTGCTGTTCGGAGCCGCCCGCAGCTGCGAACTGCACGCCGACGCCGCACAGGATCTCGAACTGCGTCCCAGACTGCTGACCGAAAGTCGCCTCTGCTACGCCGCACTCTCCGAAAAATTCTCCTCCACCGAACAGGGGCAGGAAGCTGCCGCCTCGCTCCGCAGACTGTCTGTCGTCGGACAGAAACTCACTCAGTTCACCGGTCCCACCATCGATGGCGGTCAGATCTCAGCCGAAGATTTCCGCGGCAAAGCCACCCTCATCTACTTCTGGGATTCCGAAAACGAACTCTTTGCTGAACAGTTTCTGCCAGCCATCAATGCCGCTCTGGCAGCCGCCACCGTGGAAAAACTGCGAGTTGTGGGGGTTGCCATGGATGAGGAAGAAGGTCGACTCAACCGCTTCCTCGATATGCATCAGGTACCCGGCCAGCAGGTGTTCTTCCCCGATGCCGAACAGCGTTCGTGGAACAGCCCCATCGTCACCTGGTGGGGACTGGCTCGCTGCCCCTCCATCTGGCTGGTGGATGGCACCGGCAAAGTCGTGTCCACCAGTGTGTCACCGAAAAACCTGACAGTGGAAGTGAAAAAACTGGTTCGCTGAAACCAAACCCGACAAAAAACTGCCTCAAAAGGAAGCTGCCCAGCGAACTCCCACGACGTTCATATCCGGCAGCTCCTGAGGCAGGTTCCAGCGTTCAATGTTGAACATCAGCAGACTGCCGCCCGGCAGCGTCAAGTTGGCGCCGTACGTCAGCCGGTTGACCGTAAAATTTTCGGACGGCCTGCCTGCCCCAGAATCATTGAATGCATAAGCCTGAGACTGCTGGTCCGGACGCCCCAGCAGACTCAGACGCGCTTCCCCCGACAGCAGCAGTTCGCTCTCCACATACCAGCCTGACACGTGATCGCGACCATACTCGTCGTTGAACTCGTAGTAAGCATTGGTATTCCGCCGCGCGTATTCGGCCTGCACTCGCAGCACATCCGCCAAACGCGACGTCAGATCCGCTCCGGCAATCAGAAAACTCAGCCGACTGGCATCCGGACCAACGCCGGACCGCGGCGCATACTGCCCGGAAATCAGCGATGAACCCAGCCGCAGACTGCTGTTGCTGATCGTCCGGCGACCACCGACTGCCGGAGTCGAATTGTTGTCCACATAATCACGGCTGTCATCAAAATTGATCGGCACCACCGGACTGCCAGCCCCCGGCAATATCTCCGTCTCACCGTCCGCCGAATCCAGAAACTGCGATGCCTGCACCAGGCCTGACGTCCGGGAAAAAGCCTCAATTCTGCCATGCCGGCGAATGCGTCCGCAGTGTTTGAGAATTAGTCCCGAACACCTTGAGTTCCGAACCCTCGCCCCCGTCAACTGAACCAGCCCATCTGGACGTCGTCCAGTGCCCGTGCACAGCAGCCTGGTATACCGCAAACGGTTCACACCCAGGGCGCGGTAGCTTCGCATTATGACACTGCGCACAACGCTTCTGAAACAAATTCCGCCCCGAATCAATCGTGCGCTGATCAGTCACTGCAGCACCCATGGAAACATTCCCCGTTCCGCTGCCCGGATTCTCAGCAGACGGACTCGACTCCGACTGCGGCTGTGTTGCAGATGCTGCCCTGACCGTGTTCAGCGACGGACGCACCGCAATCAAAACACGTCTTCAAACTCGCCAGCATCGACAGCAAACTCTTCTGTCACCCTGCATCGCATGACTCACCGACGTCCTTCTGCAAACCGCCCGCGAGTCCGAAAATTTCAGTTTTCGATGGGTAAACTGGAGTTCATTTGCCAGCTGTTCGGAAGCAGACACCCAGCATGAATACCGGCAGTCCTCCCCTGTCACAAAGCCGCTCCTGCCACTGTCTCCCACTGGCAACCGCGACAAAACTGCCCATTTTCAGCCGCATTCCCGCCCTGACGGACAGATTTGAACGTCCCGGCCCGTTAGCCTATGATGCATTGGCGGTTCCGGCCTTTCTCACTTGCAGCGGAAGTGAACGTGATGCTCCACTGTCAGAAAACATCAGCATTCATTGCATTCTTTGCGGAATGCTTCCTCCTGATCGCAACGTTCTGTGCATTCCCGGTCGCCGCAGCGGCGGACGAACTGACCCCGCGCGAACAGGCGTTCACACAGCAGATGGAAAATTGCGTGCTGGTCGGCACCTTTACGGTCGATGGTCAGAACGACTCAGATCCGCTCAAACCCGAACGCTATGAAATCGAAAGTGCCGTCAAAGCCTCAGGGGATCTCTGGGTCTTCACTGTTCGTATCAAGTACGGCAAACTCGATACCAAACTGCCGGTCACAGTACCACTTCTGTGGGCCGGAGAAACGCCAATGGTCTCGCTGACCAATGCCTCGATTCCGGGACTTGGCGAAGGTTTCTCGGCGCGCGTGCTGTTCCATGAAGACCGCTACGCCGGAACATGGCAGCACGGGAAAGTCGGTGGCCATATGTTCGGACGGATTGAAAAGGCAAAAGCCGCCGCACCCGGCGAGAAAAAAACTCAGACTGACTCGACGAACAAACAGGGCTCAGACAAATAAACCGGCGGTTCAAACGACCGCTTTTCAGAATTCCACGAACCGGAGCACACTCGATGAAATTGTTCTGCTCACTGACATTGGCGTTGTTTCTGGGCTCAGCCTGCACGCTGCACGCTGCTGATGAAGCGGCGAAGAAACCGGCTGCACCAAAAGCTGAAGAAACTACGACAGTGAAACTGCAGGAACTGTCTCTGAATCTGCCCAAATCATGGTCAGAATCCGATCAAAAAAGTCAGATGCGACTGGCCACCTATTTCGTCCCGGCTGCGGCCGGCGACAAGGAAAAGGCGGAATTGGCGATTTCCACATTCGCCGGTGGCGGCGGCGGAATTGCTCCCAATCTGCAGCGCTGGATCTCACAGTTCGATGCCGCCGGACGGAACGCGGTTGTGAAGAAGGGCAAAGCCGGAGCCAACGAATACTACGTCGCTGACATCTCCGGAACGTACCAGAAGTCCGTCGGCCCACCGATTCTGCGCAAGACCGAACCAGCGCCCGGCTACCGCATGCTCGGCGTCATAGTGGTACTGCCCAGCGAAGAAGTTTACTTCCTGAAACTGACCGGCCCCGATGCCACCGTGAAGGCTCAGGCCGAAACTCTCCGCAAATCATTCGGCGGCAAGAGCGAAGGTGAAGAGGATTTCGAACTCTGAAACTCGGCTCCTTTCCAATCCCTCTCCCCACGAACGCCCCCGGCTCGGGCATTTCTGCCCGAGCCCCCTTGCCACGGCAACTCCCCGTTCGATCCGGGGAGCCAATGCAGGACGATCGATGCAGATCACAGTGAACGGAGCTGTCCGGGAAATTCCCGATGCATGGACGATTTCAGACCTCCTCGCAGATCTGAACATCGAAAATCGCTACTGCGCCGTGGAACGCAATCGGCAGGTGGTGCCCCGCGAAACACATCGCTGTGCGACACTGGCAGCGGGTGATCAGATCGAAATTGTGACACTCGTGGGTGGTGGCTGAATTGTCGGCATTCGTGGCAGAAAGCAGACTTTGATGAGTGTACAGATGGCGGACAGACCCCTGGTGCTGGGCAGCCACACCCTGAAATCCCGGCTGATTGTGGGCACCGGCAAATATGCCACGCTGGAACTGATGCAGCAGTGCCTGGAAGTCAGCGGATCTGATGTGATCACGGTGGCTGTGCGGCGCGAGCGTCTGGTGGATGCCTCCGGACGAAACATCCTCGACTACATCGATCTCAATCGCTACACAATTCTCCCCAACACTGCCGGTTGCTTCAATGTGGAAGACGCTGTGCGAGTCGCCCGGTTGGGACGGGAAATTCTGCGCGGGCTGGAGAACCCCGGAGCCGACTGGGTGAAACTGGAAGTCCTCGCAGACACTCGCACGCTGCTGCCTGACCCTGTCGCCACCGTAGTCGCCTGCGAACAACTGGTCGCCGATGGGTTTCAGGTGCTGTGTTACACGTCTGACGACCCCATCACCGCACGGCGACTGAAACTTGCCGGAGCCACCTCGGTCATGCCCGCCGGCAGCCCAATCGGCAGCGGTCAGGGGATCCTGAACCCCAACAACATCCGTATCTGCCTTGAATACCTCAAGGAAAATGATCCGGATTACCCCGTGATTGTGGATGCGGGTGTCGGCACAGCCAGCGACGTAGCCGTTGCCATGGAGCTGGGCTGTGACGGAGTCCTGCTGAATACCGCGATTGCCAGTGCCCGCGACCCCCTTAGAATGGCTTATGCCATGCGAATGGCCTGTCAGGCCGGTCGGGATGCCCTGCTGTCCGGGCGAATCCCGCGAAAACTTTACGCGACCGCATCCAGCCCGACCGAAGGTGTCATCAGTCGCTCAATCGGCGGGTAATTCATTCCTGTCGCCTCGATACTCAGAAAGTACCGCTCCATGTCCCAGCAGCCGGCTTTGGCAGCGACCACCGTTGTGTTGACCAGCAAAAAGCCGGTCAGCGGCCGCACCGTCGTCGTGCTCATGTTTGTCATGGGAATCCTCGCCACCGCCTTCCTCTACACCTACTGGACACTGCACCTCACGCCTTTCATGCCGTTGCAGGAAGCCATCGTCAGGGAATTTCCAGGATCAGCACCACGAGTCAACGGCGGACGCAAAAAGATCCACAAACAGACCCCGATGATCCTCCGCATAGCCATCAAGTCTGAAACAGACCCCACATCGGAGGCACCTGCTGATCAGCAGGCCATGCTGCACCTCAGACAGCGAATCGCAGCCATGACTCGCGAACTTCAGCCGCTGCCGGGAATCGAACAACTGGAAGTACACGTTTACAAACTGCTGAAGGAAGACCAGATCCGCAAACAGGCGTGGCAACTGCTGATGACTGACGGTGCCCAGTGGCAGCCGCTGGACGAAACCGGAACCACCGCCACCGTACAGAAACCAACGGCAGCAGCGGCTCCCGGAAATTCCAAATGATCTCCACGATCGAACTGCTGGCGGTGATCAGCGGCGCCGTATTTGGAGTCCTTGCAGCCAGACGCAAAGGACTGGATCTCGTCGGAGTTGTCTCAGTCGCCATGATGACCGCCTTCGGCGGAGGCAGTCTGCGGGACCTGCTGCTTGACCGACACCCTCTGTTCTGGATTGAACACTCACGTTACCCCGTGATTGTCTTCGCTGTCGCCTGTGCACTCTCCATGCTGCCCCGCATTCCTCGAACGGCAGTCCGACTGCTGGATCTTGCCGATGCACTCGGACTGGGACTGTTCAGCATCGTCGGTACCCAGTTGGCCCTCGATCAGGGTGTCGCCCCGTTTGTCGCCGTGCTGCTGGGAGTGATTACCGGATCCTTTGGCGGTGTCATTGCCGACATCGTCTGCAATGAAGTGCCTGGACTGTTCCGCCCCGACACTCCACTCTATGCCACCTGTGCCTTCACCGGCGGCTGGATCCTCATCGGACTCAGACAACTGGCACTGGCAGATTCACTGGACTTCGCCATCGCCACCGTCGCCGTCGTCCTGATGCGACTGGCAGCCCTGCGATTTCGCATCGTCCTCCGATCGACCCGCCACGGCCACGACTCTTAACAGACGCCACGCGACAAAAATCGTAACTCCGGCTTCAGCCCGAGATCTGTCGATCAAAAATACGAAGTTTTTGCCCCTTCATTGTGCCGTCTCACGCGAAGCCACGGACGGATTGAGGTGGCTGGCGGCGGTCTTGAACCGAACGAGTCAGTGTTGTTGTTTTGCTGCAGTTGTTTACAAAAATCCACGGACGATCCGAGCGTCCCCATCGCGCCGGTAAAGTGCTGTGTCCCCGTCGCCCCCCGGTGAAGTGCTGTGTCCCCATCACCCCGGTGAAGTGCTGTGTCCCCGTCACCCCCGGTGAAGTGCTGTGTCCCCGACGCCCCGGTAAAGTGCTGTGTCCCCGTCACCCCGGTGAAGTGCTGTGTCCCCGTCGACCCGGTGAAGTGCTGTGTCCCCGTCGACCCGGTGAAGTGCTGTGTCCCCGTCGCCCGGTGAAGTGCCGTGTCCCCGTCGCCGCGCCGTCGCCGCGAATGAAAACCTGCAATTCCGCCGCAGATTCCCGTGCAGCCGACTTAAGGGCTTCCGGAGCACGAACGCAACCGGGAAATCTGCGCTGACTTTTCCTTCTAATCCGATTCAACCGGATGGATTAACTGCAGCAGCCGCGACGAATTTGCCGAATCTGCCGACAGGAGATGTTGCGCAGATTCTCCGCGAGGCCCGCTATGATGTCCTGGCTGCTCAGTCAACCACTGCCGGCAAGACTCTTCCGTCGACGCCGGTCTCCATCTCACAGTGCCGCAGAATCACTGGAGGCACGACTGTGCGCCGGCAGCCTCAATGCCCTGCCCACCCTGCTGCCCCCGAATCTCGATCCTGCACCACACCCTACGCCTGCCGCAAAAGCCGGGATTTCCAGCCCCTCCGCCGACAGCCTGCGGATCGCCTGGGACTTCCGTGACCTGCCGGACAGCCCCAACCTGATCAACTCAGAGCAGCAGCGTATCGCCGAACAGGCGCTCCGCGCATGGGAACAGGCGTCTGCCGGCCGATTCCAGTTCTACCGCGATACCAGCAGCCCACTCGACTCCATCCTCAACATCGGCATCGGTTCCCTCGATTCGCTGAATCTGCCCTCAGTCCCGGGCGGCCTGCTCGGAGTCGGTGGCAGCAGCCTGCTGAATGCCCCCGAAGATCACTCCGTCCACGGACTCGTCTGGCTGGATTCCTCCGAAGCGTGGTCCGGTGACAGCACCACAGCCAGTCAACCCGACCTGTTCACCGCCTTTGCACACGAAACCGGACACGTGCTGGGTCTGCCGGATACCGCCAGCGGCGTCATGAACGGCAGTTACTCGGGCCCCGCCACAATCGGTGATTTTCCAAATCTCAGCTCTCCCGGCAGCTCCGGCAGCAATGCAGTGACTCCCGGCAGCAGCACCTCGGCAGCAGGCCCCGGCACGACCGTGACAGCTGAAAGCCCCGCGGTGACTGCAGGCAAACCGCCTGTCGCGACCACTTCGCACTTCCCCGTTTACGGACTGGGTGACCCTCAGCTGACGGCCGCCGAAGTGGGGACACTGCTGGATCGTGCATCGGCCGCCACTCCCAGCAATGATGCCATCATCGCCGTCGTTGATCGCGAAGGCACAATCCTTGGAGTTCGCACCGAAAGCGGAGTCTCCGCCCCCGACAATCAAACGCTCGCCTTCATGATCGATGGGGCCGTTGCCAAAGCTCGCACCGCCGCCATGTTCTCCAACGGGGATCCGTCCGTCGGTACCGTCGGACCACTCACCTCACGCACGATTCGCTTTCTCAGCCAGACGACCATCACACAGCGAGAAGTCGAATCCAATCCGAACTCCGCTGATCCCACAGTGCAGGGCCCCGGCTTTGTTGCTCCCGTCGGCGTCGGCGGACACTTTCCTCCGGAAGTGCTGCATACTCCCCCGGTGGACCTGTTCGCCATCGAACACACCAACCGCGACAGCCTGATCCATGCAGGACTGAACGGCATTCGGGAAAATGGCGGTGGCGACGACCTGCTGCTGTCGGCTCGCTTCGACGCCGCATTCGCAGCCGGAAAGGATGTTCCGCCCCCTGAATCGTGGGGCTTCGTCACCGGACTGGCTCCCACACAACAGTCTCGCGGCATCGCCACACTGCCCGGAGGAATCCCGCTGTTCCGAGACACCAACAGCGATACCATCGGTGACACTCTGGTGGGCGGCATCGGAGTCTTCTTCCCGGGGCCCGAGGGCTTCGCGTCCTGGGAACAGGGATTCGCACCCGGGCAATCCGAAACAGCCCGCACCAATGCCCCCAAAGTCCTCGAAGCCGAGGTCATTGCCCTGGCAGCAGCCGGTGGCAGTCGCACCGCCGAAATCTTTGGTACCGGGGCACCCGGTGCTCACGTCGAGACACTCGACGGCATTCCGGCCATCCCCGATATCGATCTGCCCTTCGATCACATCACACTGGTCGGTATCGACCTCGAAATTGTCGGCCCCATGCCAGGCATCGAAGGTGTCCGTCAGACCGTCGCCCTCGCCCGGTCACTGGGCCCCGGAGGCGTGAATGGGATCAACCAGCCGGTAGCGCCCGGAGGCATCCAGCTGCTGCCCGGCGGAGCCGTCCCCAGTGGCTGGCTCGTACCACCACAGAACGGAGTCGGAATCACAGCCGCTGAAGTTCAGCAGATCATCGATGAAGGCATCATCGCCGCCGAGAAAACCCGCGCGGCGATTCGAGTCCCTGCCGGTTCACGCACCAAAATGGTGCTGGCGGTCACAGACACCACAGGTGAAGTTGTCGGACTGTATCGCATGCCCGATGCCACATTCTTCTCAATCGATGTCGCCGTAGCCAAAGCCCGCAATACCGCATACTACGCCAGCACCGGACTGCAGCCGGCTGATGCCGTGAATGGCGTCCCCGCTGAAACTGCTTTCACCAATCGCACCTTCCGCTTCCTCGCGGAACCTCGGTTTCCCGCCGGTGTCGAAGGATCGAAACCTCCCGCATTCTCCACACTCAATCAGACAAAGAACCCCGAAATCAATCCGCGTACAGCCGAAAACATCGGCAGCCCGGTCCCCGCCAGTGACATGCATGACACCGTGCTGGGCTTTGATGCCTTCAACCCCGGACGCAACTTTCAGGATGCCGGCACCAGCCTGCGACACCAGAACGGCATCGTGTTCTTTCCCGGCAGTACACCGCTGTATCGCAACGGTACTCTGATCGGCGGACTCGGAGTCAGCGGCGACGGTGTCGATCAGGACGATGTCGTCACGTTCCTCGCAGCGCAGGATTTCCTGCCACGCCAAAACGGAGTCCTCAGCGCGGACGACGTCTCTGTCGATGGTGTCCGACTGCCATTCATCAAATTCAATCGAGTCCCCTTCGGCTGACATCGGCAAAGAGCCCGTTATGCAACAACTTTTCCGCCCAGCCATCCTGACCGCATTCCTGCTCACGCTGCTGCCCACAACCGCCACAGCAGACGACCGCAAACCACGCCGAAATTCCGGTCGGGCCGCACTACAGCACTCGGAATCCCCGGCGCAGCGCGCGGGATACCCCGGTCGCGTTGCCCCATGGGCCACAACCTGGCCAAATCGTAAAACTCGCGGATATTACGTCGGAGGCGGAGCCGCCCTGTTCGGGTTCCCGGCCACACCACTCTACGGTGAAGGACGCCGCAGCAGCGAAGGGACTTTCGGAGTCGACTACATGCCGTGGTACTCACAGTACAGCCAGCACTGGTACCACGGACAAAATCAGCAGGGCGGCGAAGGGCAGTACGAAGCCGACCACCGCGTCAACCCGCTCGATGACTTCTGGGGATTCGGCCCCCGTCGCCGTGCGTTCCCACGCCAGCACTGATCAAACAGGCCAGCCCGCCGGATCCCGTTGTGCACCGATGCACATTCACTGGACCGCCGACAGCACCCGCTGCAATCGCTCAAACAACCGATCCACCTCGGCCGATGTTTCCGCGTCCAAAGTCCAGCCGTACGGCTGACGCCGCGCGGCCGATGTGAACACCCCACGCTTCACCAGAAGATACTTTTCAATTGCCAGAAATCCGTCCAGCCCTGCCTGCAACTGCAGCGCAGTCAGCCCGCAGATCGGATACCACAACTGATACACACGCTCCTGCTCACCACGGACCAAAGCCCGCCACAACGCAACTATACCGTCCAGCAGATCCATTCCCGGCATCGTGCCCTTCACGCCACGCTGAAAACTGTCCACCAGGTGGATCCCCCCTGAGCCCTCAAAAATCTGCGCACGCCCACCACTGGCCTCACGCAGCGCCGACAGACACGGTCCAATCGGTGATGCCTCCGGCTTGAACACGATCTTCTCACCGCCGTAAATTTCCAGCAGCTTCAAACTGACCTCCAGTGGAATTGACTGCCCCACATACCCCGAAGCATCCTGCACAATCACCGGCAGCGTGATCCCCTCCGCAATGGCACGGAAATAACCCGTCATCGCCTCAGCACTCAGTCGCGACGTCAGGGGAGGCACTGCCATGACCGCATCACAACCCGCACGCTCCGCGGCAGCTGCATACTCAACCGCCTGCTTCGAACTCTCCGCGCCCACAGCCGCAAATACCGCACCACGCCCGCCCGCCAGCTCCGCCATCAGTTCCGTCAGCCGCAGTCGCTCGGAAAATGTCAGCCGAAATGTCTCTGAAACCATTCCTGATCCCAGACCATCCGCTCCCAGTTCAAACGCCCAGTCAATCTCCCGCCGCAGCACCGGCACGTCAATCTCATCAGCAGCGGTAAACGGAGTCTGCACAATCGGCAGCACACCCTGAAGTTTTCGAGGCATCGTCGGTCTCACTGTCTATTGAACATTCACACTAAAACGCCGTATCAAGTCCCTCAGCATGACCTCGCAGGGTCGTCAGCACCTCATCCGTACTGGACGGGTCCACCGCCCGACACGAATCCGTCAGCAGCGACGCCAGATCCGCAAGATCCCGACGCCACTCCACAGGGTCCAGCATCGGCGGTTCAATTTCAGCGAATTCTCCCAGCAGCAGAATCATCCTCAGACAGTGCCGAAACACCACCCCCTCCTGCCGCAGCAGATCCCGCGCTCTTACAAAGCGATCAAAATTGCCCCCAAATCGCAGCAGATCACCCACACACCACACACTCCGCTGATGCACATCCAGCACACCCGGAAACTCGCTGTGAAACAGCATCCGCATGCGATCTCCCAGCGGCAGCGGATACACCCGCCGACGCTCCACCTCATCAAAATACCCCGTCAACTCCTGCGGCGTCAGCAGACCACGCGACAACAAACGCGGATTCACGTACTCACTGGCCAAAGGCCCCGCAGGCATCGAATCCGGCAGCGGCACCCGCACCAGCACCGCCACAGATGATGGCATGTCCAGCACGCTCTCCAGCAGCTGCAGACGCTCCTCATGACTGGCCCGATGCATGTGCTCCGCCAAAAACAATCCATACAGTGGATTAATGCTGCGAAAACAGTTGATCAGCGGCAGCAAAGGAGTCGCAATCGCCAGACGCGGCTCATACCCATCCCACACCGGCTCCGCGGCAGCCTCACGCTTCACCGGCTTCAAAGCCTTCTGCCGATCGCCACTGCCGGATCGACCGCCCGTGCGAGCCTCCTGAATCAAACGCCCCAGCAGTCCCCCAACACCAGTACTCCCCTCCATCGGTTCAGTCACCGGTTCCGTAACCGGTTCGGCAGCTCCCACCTCGTCGGAGACCACCGCCTCAGCCGCCAGAGCAGACTCGGCACCCGCAGCAAAAATCCCCTCCCCAAAATCCACCCCTCCAACAGCCTCCGACACACTGCTGCTCTCCGCCAGTTGCACAGCCTCCGCCTCCGACAGCGGCGGCAGCGAAGCTGACAGCCAGCGCGACTGAGCACTGCCGGCATGCGTCTCAATGGCGTACAACAGTTCAAGCGCTGCCCGCTCCGCTGCTCGCGATCGAAACAAAACTTCGTCCGTACCCTCCCCCGATATCACACTGCGACGAGGTGGCGGTGGCTCAAGCTGCAAAAAACCGCCTGCCTCCAGAGTCATCAGCATGCGAGTCACCTCACGCATCGACTCCTCCTTCGCCACCGGATCCAGCAGTCGCTGACGAATCGCATCCTGCACCGTCTGCACCGTGCCCGTACGGCGAATCAGCCACGCCAGCAGCCGCCACGGAAATCGACCGCGACTGGCCAGCCGCCCCGGCGGAGCATCCCGCAGCGACAGAAACTGACGCTCCGACCAGTACTGCATACCCTCACGACGCTTCGGCATCTTCTTCTTCAGATTCTTCTTCGCCCGAATCAGCATCGGATCCTTCGTATCCTCCGGAATCTGATCATACTTCTCCTGCCACTTGTGCAGCCGCACATCATCCTCATGGGCCACCGCAAACACGTACCCCCGATCGTCATACTGCGGACGACCAGCCCGACCAAACATCTGATGCGCTGAACTTGCGTCAATCAGCTTCATCCCTCCCGGAGGCCCCTTCAGCAGCGATGTCATCACCACAGAACGAGCGGGCAGGTTGATGCCCGCTGCCAGAGTCTCCGTACACACACACAGCGTCAGCAGCTTCTTCTGAAACAGTGATTCCACCACCCGCCGATACCGCGGCAGCAGTCCCGCATGATGCAGACCAATCCCACGCAACAGAAACTGTCGCAGCTTCCCGCCAGCACCCACAGACCAGTCATGACGATCCAGCTCTTCCAGAATCAGCCGCTGCTGCCCCGCCGCCAGCAGATCCTTGCCACGCATCTGCTCTGCCACACTCCAGCACTCATTCCTGTTGAAACAGAAGACCAGCGCCGGAGTATACCGGGACGTCTCATCACCCGACGTCATCTGCTGCAGGTGGTCCGGCAAAAACTCGTCCGTCACCCAGCGAAAATCCAGCGGAACTCGCCGCTCCTGACTCTGCAGCAAACGCAGACGACGACCATGATCACGCGCCAGCCAGACCACAAAATCCGTCGCATTCCCCACAGTCGCACTGATCAGCAGCAAACGACAATGCCGCGGCAGCATCCCCAGACTCAGCTCCCACACAATCCCCCGCTCCGGATCGTTGAAGCTGTGAAACTCATCCATCACCACTGCCGACACGTCGTCAAACGACTCCTCCTGCGGATCCAGCAGACGATTCAGCAAAATCTCAGCCACCACCACCAGAATCGGAGCCTTCACGTTCTCACGACGATTGCCCGTCACCAGACCTATGCTCTCCTCCGAAAATCCCCACCGCACCGCCGATTCCCGCAGCTCCCGATACTTCTGCTCAGATAAGGCAATCAGCGGAGTCGTGTAATACGCCCGCCGACCCGTCATCAAAGCCTGATACAGCGCCGTCTCCGCAATCACCGTCTTGCCGGTGCCCGTAGGAGCACACACAAGAATCCCGTCCTCAGACTCAAACCAGCTGAAAATTGCCTGCTCCTGAAACGGATACGGCGGCCATGGCAACTGCTCAAGATACCGCAGTGCAATGTCCTCATTCGTCAAAGGCTGTGACGCCATCTGCAATACCCCGTAATTTTCAGGATTGTCCGCGAGCACCAAATCCACACCACAGTCGACTCTGTATCAGCAGATCAATCTGAAAACCCCTCTGCCGCCGCTGCCCGCCGGCCACGACGGCCGAAATACCGCATCCGGAAACTCCGGAACCAGATTCCCAAACTCTGACACCAATTCGACTTCCAGTCAATCTTCCCGCTCACGCTCTGATCACCCCAGACAATCCCAACAATCAGCAAAATCAGAACAGACAAAACAACTTCAGTCACTCCTGCCACACTCACCAACAGGCGAGACACCGCTGAAATCCAGCGCACACCGATTGATTCCACAGCCAACTGCAGGTAAGAAATACCGGCGTTCGGGAAACTCATCGCTCCTTCCAACTTTCTCACACTCAATCCCAGCAGAATCCGCCCCATGGCCGCCAGCGAAATTCGCTCCGTTTCAGCCACCGCTATCCCGCTCCTGCTGGATGACATCGATACCGATCGCATCATCCCCGCCCGCTTCCTCCGCTGCGTCACCTTCGATGGACTCGGGGAACACGCCTTCGAAGATGATCGCCGACAGGATCCACATCACCCATTCGACCAGCCCCGCTTCCAGAAAGCCGGTATCCTGCTGGCCGGTCGCAATTTCGGCTGCGGTTCCTCCCGCGAACACGCCCCACAGTCGCTCATGCGCTGGGGTATCCGCGCCATCATCGCCGAATCCTTCGCCGAAATCTTCTTCGGCAACTGCAACTCACTCGGTATCCCCGCGGTTAAAGCCTCACGCAGCGACCTCGAAACTCTCGCAGCCACAGTCGAACAAAACCCGACCACACAAATCACCGTTGACCTCGTCAGCCTCACCGCCTCAGCCGAAAATATCACAATCCCTGTCACTCTCGCGGAAAGTGCACGCGATGCACTCGTCACAGGACAGTGGGATTACCTCGGTCGACTGCTCAGCGCCGCTGACCAGGTCACTCAGCACGCACAAAACATCCCCTACATCAGCGGATTCAAAGCCTGAACCGTCAGCCGGCACTGGAACCCCGGCAACGCAGCCATCCCGCAAGGGTGCCAGGCAGACGTGATTCTCCACGCGTTTCAAAAGCAGAGCGCAGATCTCGGGCTGGAAAGCCCGAGCTACGGAAACTGCCACCCGCGGACTCCCGTCCGCGGCTCGCCTGCAAATCGCCCCTCGCCCCCGCAGGGGGAGAGGGGTCGGGGGTGAGGGGGCCACACACCTCAGATGTCCAGTTCCTTCACATCCAGCGCGTGCTTCTCAATAAACTCCCGACGCGGCTCCACGGCATCCCCCATCAGGACTCGAAAGATCTCATCCGCCGCCGCCGCATCTTCCATCCGCACCTGCAACAGTGTCCGCTTCTCAGGATCCATGCTGGTGTCCCACAATTCCTCCGAATTCATTTCGCCCAGCCCCTTGAAGCGAGTCACACTGAGACCCTTTTTCCCCAGTCGCCGCAACTCCTCCAGCAATTCCCGCAGACTCTGCATCAGAACCCGGTCGTCCTCACGCTGCAGCAGGAATGGATACACCGGCTCCGCATTGCGAACTTCCGCCGGAGTAAAGTCCGGAATGAAAAACCCGTAATCCTTCAGCTGCGCAAAACACTCGTTCAGCGTCCGCACCTCGTGCAGATCCACCAACTGAGCTGTCGTGGTGCGAATTGGGGCCACCGAGGATCCACCGGCTGCTGCAGCCGTCGCAGCAACAGCATCCGCTACCGCTGTCTCACTGGCCGCAGAATCCACCGGCTGCAGACCACGCACAAATGACTCCGCCTCGTCTCGCTCCATAAACCAGCGTTCCGTGTCGGCATACAGCACCCGATACCGCGGCAGACGCGACTTTTCACTGCCCGTAAACCGCAGCAGATACCGAATATCCACTCCCCGCCGCTCAAGAAGCTCCAGCGGCTGCTCCATTCGCTCCGCCAAATTCACCATCTTCTGCAGGTTCTCACCTTCGAAGACCGTACCGTCCGCACGCACTGACAGACGAGTCCCCGTCATGCCAAGACTGATCAGCTCAGCCATCATCTGCGGAGCCGTCTGGACATAACGGATCTGCTTCTTCTGAGTCACACGGAACAGCGGCGGCTGCGCAATATAAACATGACCGTTCTGCACCAGCGGACGCATGTGCCGGAACAAAAAGGTCAGCAGCAAAGTCCGAATGTGACTGCCGTCCACGTCGGCGTCAGTCATCAAAATAATCTTGCCATATCGCCGCTTGCTGATGTCCATTTCCTCGTCGCCCGCCGATGGCGACAAACCCACCGCACGGAACAGGTTGCTGATCTCGTTGTTGTCCAGCACCTTCACCAGCTGCGCCTTCTCAACGTTCAGGATCTTGCCACGCAACGGCAGAATCGCCTGAATGCTGGAATCACGCCCCGTGTCCGCACTGCCACCGGCCGAGTCACCTTCCACCAGATACAACTCAGTCGACTCCAGATCCCGACTGCGACAGTCCCGCAGCTTCTCAGGCAACCCGCCGGTCGTCAGAGCCCCCTTGCGACGGACCATATCGCGAGACTTCCGGGCGGCTTCCCGAGCCTCAGCGGCCATGATCGCCTTCGCCACCAGCTTCTTCGCAATCGAAGGATTCTCTTCCAGATACCGAGTGAAGGCGTTGCCGATCACAACCTGCACGGCCCCCTCAACCTCGGCATTCGTCAGCTTCACCTTGTTCTGCGACGTAAACTTCGGATCCGGGACCCGCACTGAGACAATCGCCGTCAAACCCTCACGGAAATCCTCACCAACCGGAGTCACTTCCTTGAACAGGTTGCCGGCCCTGGCGTAGTTGTTCATGGTCCGAGTCAGAGCGGTGCGGAAACCGCTGAGATGTGTACCACCGTCAGGATTGAAAATATTGTTTGCAAACGTCAGCACATTCTCAGTGTAGCCGTCGTTGTACTGCATCGCAGCTTCCACAACGACGCCGTCCTGCTCACCCACCGTGCGAAAGACATCCGCTGTGACGGGAGTCTGAGTCCGATTGAGATACCGCACGAACTCCACAAGGCCGTCTTCAAAATGAAATGTCTCGGACTGACCGGAACGCTCGTCACGAATCGTGATGCGAATTCCCGGAGTCAAAAACGCCAGCTCACGCATGCGGCGCGTCAGAGTGTCGAACGAGTATTTCGTTTCGGAAAAAATCGTCGCGTCCGGCAGGAACGACAGTCGAGTCCCCGTAGAGTCGGCTCGCCCCAGCTGTCGCAGAGACGATGTCGCACGCCCCTTCTCAAAATCCATCACCCACGTCGAACCCTGACGACGAATCTCTGCACGCAGCCAACTGCTGAGCGCATTGACCGCCGTGATCCCCACTCCGTGCAAACCACCGGTCCCCACCCGATAACCACTCTCGCGGTTGAACTTCCCACCCGCATGAATTTCCGTCAGGACCACCTCCAGCGCAGATCGCCCGTCACCCTTCACCGTGTCCACCGGAATACCACGCCCGTTGTCCACAATCGACACACTCTCGTCGATGTTGATCTGCACCTCGATCTCTGACGCATACCCGTTCACAGCCTCGTCAATGCTGTTGTCCACCACCTCGTAAACCAGATGATGCAGACCCGGAGACCCCGTGTCGCCAATATACATGGCAGGGCGAGTCCGGATGCCCTCGACCCCCTTCAGATGCTGAATCTCATCCGCACCGTAAGTGGCCTGAGCTGCCGCAGCAGCAGCGGCCTCCGCCACAGATGCTGCACCCGCTGCCGCTGCACCCTCTGAAGACACCGCTGACGGCTGCTCTGACGGCTGCTCTGACGGCTGTTCTGACGACTCTGAAGTCGAAGTCACGATTCTGCCTTCTTCCATTAGCCACTGCGCCCGACAAACCGTCCGGCCTTACCCGCTGACAGTCCTGCCCGACACTATCGGACTCGTTTATACCTGATACCCCGAATTCCGGAATTTGGCAGTCGCTGCTGCAACTGCTGCAGCACAGTCTCATGCAGAAAACCTCGCAGCTCCTGCAATACAGCACTGTTCGTTACCGCCACTTCCAGAATTCCATCCTTGATCTTCCTCGCTGCACTGCGGCGACCCAACTCAGGCCCCACCACAGCCTTCCACTCGGCATCCAGAGCATCCGATTCGGATCTGCCCACCAGCCCACGCTCTCGAATCAGACGAAATACCGCCTGACCCAGCGAACCTGGCAGACCCCTCGGAATCTCAGGAATCTCATTCATGCACCGCCACCCCTCCAGAGACCCATCAGCGATCCTGAGTCAGCGGCATCACGACATACGTATACGAGTCTTCCACACGGAAGACCGCCGCTGTGTCTCCGTCCGTCAGCTGCAGGTCCACCAGAGTCTCCGGGTTCAGAACCCGCAAAAACTCACCCACATACTTCGGATCAAATGTAATCTGCAGATCGTCATATTCGTATTCAATCGGCAGCTCGATCCGGGAATCACCCACCGCACTGGCTGCACTGCTGAGCGTCAGCAGCTGGCGAGTGAACTGGAAGTCGACGCCGCGAGTCTCTTCGTCGGTGACGATCTGCGCCTGCCTGACTGCAGAATAAAACAGTCCCGCTGACAGCGGAATGTTCACGCTGCCATTCGGAGGTATCACGTCGCGATAACGCGGAAAACGCCCCTCCACCAGGCGACTGCTGACTGTACAGGCCCCGGCACGCATCAGCACGTCGTTGTCATGCACCACAATGTCCACAAAGTCCGCCTCGGCATCAATACTGCGCTCCAGCAAACCCATCGCCTTCGTCGGAACGACGGTCGTACGAGCCGGCGTCTGGGGATCACCCTGCCGCTCACAGATCGCATTCGACACCGCCAGTCGGCGACTGTCCGTTGCCGCCAGAGTCAATAATCCCTCGGAAAACTCCAGCAGCAGGCCCCCCAGAGCATACCTGGTGCTTTCCGTGTCCGTCGCAAACGACGTCCGACGAATCATCTGCCGCAGTACCGGTGCCGCAACCCGGAAAAAACTGTCCTCTGAAAAACGCGGCACCGGAGGAAACTCGCGAGGATCCTCGGAGGTCAGACGGAACCGCGAACCCCCGGCCTTCAGCAGGATCGTCCGATCGTCCACATGCAGCTCAAATGTCTCACACTGCAGCTCACGCAGAATTGCCGCCAGCTTCTGAGTCGGCAGCAGCACCTCGCCCTCAGAATTCGTCTCAACACCACTGACCCGGTACCGCAGACCCGTCTCCTGGTCCGTACCCACCAGCTCCGTGCCCGCACCGCTGACGATCAGCAGCACGTTCTTCAGCACGTCCCGCGGAGTCCGTGCCGGGACAGCCGAAGCAGCGATCGCAAACGCCGCAGCAAATTGTGCACGATTGCACGTCAATTGCATGTTTGATTCCCCATTGAATTCCAGATCAGCGCCCAGGCTGCCACCAGGATCCGGCTTCCGGACACGCCCCGCCAGCCAACCTGCAGATTGCCGTGTGGAATTCTATCAGAAACACACGCCCCGTGGTACCCAGGACGACTCGGTTTCCGACAGCAAAAGGAGGGGAATTCGGAGTTTTTTTTAGGGCCCTGCCGCTGCCGGCACTCAGTCCGGCTCCACAGCACTCAGCAGCTCGCTGCTCACTCGCGCCGCCCGACCCGCCTCACGCAGCTTCTGCACCACAAAATACTTGTGATTCGCCACCGCCAGTTCCGTCAGATTCAGCCGCCGAGCCACGTCCTTGTTGGCCCAGCCCAGCACAAAAATCAATTCCACACACTTCAGACGCTCCCACGCTCCCGTCCGCCGAAACTCACTCAGCAATCCACGCAGCTCCGACTCAATCACCCCGGCCTCCGCCCGAGCCCGCTCGCTGCTCCGCAAAATACTGGACGCCGCCCGCCCCGGACCCGTCAGATCCCGCGCTGCACCGTCCTTCGACTCCGACGTCAGCAACGGCAACACCGGACGACGACCCGCACGCCGCAATGCGTCCACCAGCTTGTGCGAAGCAATCGAAAACAGCCAGGATTCCAGCGGAGTCCGCTCGTCATAGTTCGGCAGAGCCTTCAGAAAACCCAGCAGCGTCTCCTGCACAATGTCCTCTGCCGCAGAACGATCGTGCAGCCGCGCCCGGGCAAACGCCAGCAGACGCCCCTCGTACAAGTCAATGCACTGCTGCCACGCATCCGCCTCGCCCGCACGGACCCGCGCCACCAGCTGTCGATCCGCTTCACTGGCCGGCATACCCCGCCCCCCCACCAAACTCCGCTGAGCCCACCGAACCACACGCCGCACCGAACCGCACGCCCCGCTCAGAACCCCGCTCAGAGCCCCGCAATCACCGCCACACACCCGCCCCCCTCGGAATACCCCCTGCAGTCTACCAAAACCCCCGGAATCCGCCCAGCCCCGCGGCAGACCCAACCGTACGACTTTTTCCCCTTCACCGCGAATTCGGCCCCGTGCAGTTGGGAATTCTGCCCGCCAAGTTACAATTTCGGCCCGTCACCCGGGCCAGGCTGTCCTGCCCGGGAATCAGCAGAGGCGCGCAACAGCGAGTATTATCAGTGCCGGCAACTTCCGTGATTGGTCTGCAGTGGGGCGACGAAGCCAAAGGCAAAATCGTCGATATCCTGACCGAAAGCCACCAAATCGTCGTCCGCTATCAGGGCGGCAATAACGCCGGACACACCGTCCGCTTCGATGGACGCACCTACAAACTCAGTCTGCTGCCCACCGGCATCCTGCAGCAGCACGTCACCTCCGTGATCGCTCCCGGCGTTGTGGTCAACCCGCTCGCCCTGCTGAAGGAACTCGACGGACTGGCCGCCGGCGGACAAAACTGCGAATCCCGCCTGATGGTCAGCGATCGCGCACACGTCATCTGCCCGTGGCACCTGCTGGAAGAAGCAGCACTCGAAAAATCCCGCGGCGCCGCGGCCATCGGCACAACCATGCGCGGAATCGGCACCTGCTACCGCGAAAAAGTCGGACGCTCACACGCCATTCGCGTCGGAGACCTCATTCGCAAACAGACCTTTGCCGCCAAAGTGCGCGAAATCGTCCCCTTCAAACAGCGCATCCTCAATGCACTCGACCCCGAGTGCACCCAGATGGATGCCGATCAGATCATCGCTGAATACTCCGCCGCAGCAGAACGCATCCGGCCACTCGTTGCCGACACCACCTCATACCTCCTTGATGCACTCGACCAGCACAAATGGATCCTGTTCGAAGGCGCTCAGGGCAGCCTGCTGGATGTCGATCACGGCACCTTCCCCTACGTCACCTCCTCCAACAGCTCCGGCTGCGGTATCCACAGCGGCAGCGGTATTCCGGAACGCGCCATCGTTCGCATGATCGGCGTCGCCAAGGCCTACACCACCCGTGTCGGTGGCGGACCATTCCCCTCCGAACTGAATAACGACATCGGGAATCGCATCCGCATCGCCGGCAACGAATTCGGTACCGTCACGGGACGCCCCCGCCGCTGCGGCTGGTTCGACGCCGTCGCCACCCGCTACAGCGCCCGCATCAGCGGTGTCGACAGCATCACCATCGCACTGCTCGATGTGCTCAGCGGTTTTGATGAAGTCAGCATCTGCGAAGCCTACGACATCAACGGACACATCACCACCACCCTGCCCTCCAGCTGCGAAGATCTCGCCGCCGCCAAACCCGTTCTCCGCACACTGCCGGGCTGGAAGGAAGACATCACCGGCATCACAGACTTCGCAGCACTCCCGGAAAATGCTCAGCAGTACTGCCGCACCATCGAACAGATCATCGGACGCCCCGTGGAGTTCATCTCCGTTGGCCCGGACCGAGTCCAGACGATTCGGCTCAGCAAAGCCGCCACTGCCTGATCCACCTCAACAAAAAACAAGCCGTGGCACGGGCTGCCACGGCTTGTCAGTTTCTGCTGTTCAGCCCGGCTGAACGCCAGCGCCGTCAGACCAGCTCCTCGATCGGACGTCCTGTCTCAATCATGTATGTCGGACGGCCGGACTGGTTCGTGAACTGGATCCGCTTGTCAAAGCCCAGCACGTCAAACACAGTCGCCATCAGGTCCTGAGGAGTAATCGGCGTCGTCTTCGGCACATCCACCTTCTCAGCAGATTCTCCCACCACCTGACCCATCTTCAGCCCGCCACCGGCAAAGGCCAGAGTGCTGAGCGGAGCCCAGTGGTCGCGACCGCCGCTGCCGTTGATCTTCGGAGTTCTGCCGAACTCGCCACTGATCACCAGCAGCACGTTCTCAAGCATACCACGCTGATCCAGATCCTCCACCAGCGCTGACACCGCCGTGTCCACTTCGGGACCACGACGGTCCATTTCCTGTTTGATATTGCCATGCATGTCCCAGCCACCGTAATTCACCGTGACAAACCCACAGCCGGCCTCACACAGACGACGTGCCAGCAGCAGCTGCTCGCCCAGACCCCGACCGTAACGATCCACCACTCGCGGATCTTCAAACTTCATGTCGAACGCCTGCTGCGAACGACTGAGTATCAGATTGAAGGCCTGCTGCTCGAAGGAATCCAGCCCCTCCATCAGGCCCTTGCGGTCGATGTCCCGACGCACCGTGTCAATGCCGTCCAGCATCGAGCGACGATTGCTGAGTCGGTTTTGATCGACTGTCAGGGACATGTTCCTGCGGGCTTCTCCGGCCGGATCAAACGGGCCGAATGCCGTCCCCAGAAACGCCGGGCCGTCCGCATAAATTCCCCCCAGACGCACGTACGTCGGGATCCCGGTATTCGGGTGATTGGTACCGCGGATGCGGGACACAATGGACCCCAGAAACGGACGGTTCGGATTGGCGCCGTTGTCCGCCAGACGATGATCATACCCGGTCATGACATAGTGAGTACCACCCGAGTGACCGCTGTTGGTGTGAGCAAACGAACGGACAAAGGCCATCCGATCCGCCACCTGCGACATCTTCTGAAAATTGCCGCCCAGCGTCACCCCAGGCAGATTGGTCTGCACCTCACCCGTCACGGAACGATATTCAGCAGGAGCCGTCATTTTGGGGTCAAAGGTCTCCACGTGCGTCGGGCCGCCGCTGAGCCACAGCCAGATCACCGACTTGTCGCTGGTACGCTGCCCCTGTTCCGCAGCCAGAGATTTTTGCTGCAGCAGCGTGCTGAGCGACACCGAAGACAGCCCCAGACCGCCAACGCGGAGGAAATCGCGGCGCGACGTCCCTTCACAGTTCTTTCGCGAACGTCCGAAAACCAGATCCAGCATTGCAGGGGCTCCTGAGGAAGGACGTAACCAGAGGTGGGAAAACATGACCGAATTAAGGAATACTATCGACTCGCATGGGAATCCGGCAACATCCGCCGACCGGACTTTTTCCAGAATTGTCTTCCCGCTATGATTTTGACTGGATTTCTGTTGACTGCAAAAAAAGCACAAAAATCCAGTGTTTTTACCAAAATCTGAGCCTGGCAGGGCCGGCCCGACCGGGGAAATACACCACCGCCCCGACGATCCGGCCCTCGAAGCAAAAGCACCGTGTGTACAACCTGCACACCGTGCACCACTGTGCACACAGTATCCTGTGGAGATCTCCCGCGATGGCGCGACTGAGCCAGGCCGATCTGGCCGAATTGAACCGAACCTTCGACGACCGCAGCCCCCAGGAACTGCTCCTCTGGGCCCGCGACATCTTCGGTGACCGCATCGCTGCTCTCACTTCCATGCAGGAGGCCGGCAATGTCGTCTGCCACATGCTGCATTCAGTCCCCGTACCCATGCCCGTGGTCTTCGTCGACACCGGCGTGCTGTTCCAGGAAACCCTCGACACCCGCGATCGACTGGCCCAGGAATACGGACTCACCATTCGCACCCTGACACCCGCTCTGACCATGCAGCAGCAGACCGAGCAGCTGGGGATCCTGTACCTGACGCCGGAAGGTCAAAAGCAGTGCTGTGAGCTCCGCAAGAACGAACCGCTGGATACGGTTCGCGGACAATACGATGCCATGATCGGCAGCCTGCGTCGAGCGGATGGTGGTCGCCGCGGCTCCTGCCCGATCCTCGCGGTCGACACTCGCCTGAATCTGCTGCGAATCAATGTCCTCGCAAATTTCGAAGACGAACAGATGGATGCGTATATCCACACCCACAATGTCATCCTGAATCCGCTCCATAAACAGGGTTACTCCACCATCGGCTGCAATCGCTGCACAACGCCGGTACTGCCCGGAGAACCCAAGCGGGCCGGTCGCTGGAGACATCTGGGGCCATGGAGCGTCTACTGCGGGATCAACCCCACGGATCTCGATCCGCAGCGAGCCCCCGCCGTGGATTTTCCGCAGGATCTGATCGACCGCATACTTGGACGTTCCACCGACTTCATGATCTGACCAGATCGGACCAGCCGTGCCCGTGCGTATCACAGTCGAACAGTTCGCTCCGATCAGCCGCCAGGGTGGTTTCGATCTGATCGATGTCCGTTCGCCGGATGAGTTCTATGAACTGCATGCCGTCGGCGCTCTGATGATGCCGCTCGATGGGCTGAACCCCAAAGCCATCATGGAGTCACGCGGCGAACGAGCCGGCGAACCGCTGTACATCATCTGCCGCTCCGGCAACCGCTCGACCATCGCCTGTGGCCTGTTTGAAAAGGCCGGTTTCACAAATGTGGTCTCCATCGATGGTGGCACGCAGGCCTGGCAGGCGGCCGGGCTGCCGGTCAATCGCGGACTGCGGCGCCCGATTTCGATCGACCGCCAGATTCGTCTCGCCACAGGGCTTGTCACCTGCGGCGGCACCCTCGCCTCCGTCTGGCAGCCCTGGTGCCTGCTGCTCCCTGGACTGACCGGGGCCGCCATGGCATGGGCAGCATGGAAAAACTCAAGATTTCTCGTGCGGATCTTTGCCCGCCTGCCATGGAATGCCGGACGCGCCGGTCAGTTGCCGACCGGTTGCGGCGGCTGCAGTACCACCAGCTGTCACGAATAAGCCGCACTCCCCCGCAAAACGTTTGCGTCCCGAGGGCGTTTCACGTCAGAATAGCGGGCCTCCGGGATTTCGCCCGATGCACTGATTCGCCCAGGGCTCCGGCCCTCCAATGACTGCAGGTTCCATGACCTTCCTCTGGACTCCGGCTTCGCTGACTGTCTCCCTGCTGGTGCTGCTGGCCGGTGCGGCCTGCTGCATCATCAGCTGGCGACGCAGCGGACGCACGCGATCCATGGCCCTGCTCGAAGTGCTGCGGTTCGTCCTGATCGTGCTGGTACTGATCACTCTGAACCAGCCCGAAATCCCCCGCCGAATCGTACCCGCCGAGCAGCCACGGCTGGTGGTCCTGCACGACGTCTCCGGCAGCATGCAGACGCAGGATTCCGCCGCAGAGACAGGTGTCGTCACTCGCCGGCAGACCGCCGATCAGCTGATCCGTCCGGAAGTCTGGCAGCCGGTGGCTCAGAAGATGCAGGTGCTGTTCGAACCGTTTTCATCCCCCGAACCCACCGGTGTGCGCGGAACTGACCTGCAGTCCGCCCTCGCGGCAGCGGCCGAACGACACGCCGGACTGCGGGGACTGGTCGTCATTTCGGACGGTGACTGGAATACCGGTGAAGCCCCTGCCACAGCGGCATCGCAACTGCGGGTCCGCGGGATCCCCGTCTGCACCGTCCCGGTCGGCAGTGAAAAACGTCTGCCGGACCTCGTGCTCACGGCCGCGGACGCACCCACCTTCGGTGTGGTGGGCAAGGCCCTGCGAATTCCCTTCCGCGTCACCAGCTGGTTGCCCGCCGACACCAGCATCGCAGTAACACTCACAGGCACTCAGGGTGAACCCGTAACACGGCTGATCAATGTCCCCGGCATGGGACAGTTCCAGGATGCACTCGAATGGAAGCCAGCCATCACCGGCGAATATACCCTGTCACTGCAGATTCCTGTCAGCGATACAGAAATTCGGCAGGACAATAACCAACTGACAATTCCGATTGCAGTTCGCGATGAAGAACTGAAGGTACTGATCGTGGAATCCCTGCCGCGCTGGGAATATCGCTACCTGCGCAACGCGCTGGAACGCGACCCCGGAGTGGAAGTCAGCTGCCTGCTGCTGCATCCCGACCTGCCGGAAAATGGCGGCGGTCGCGGCTACCTCGCAGCCTTCCCCGAAGATGCTCAGCTGTTTGAATACGATGTGGTGTTCCTTGGTGATGTCGGCCTCGGGCCGCGCGGACTGACAGCGCAGCAGTGCGCCAGCCTGAAACAGCTCGTTCGCAATCAGGCCGGCGGGCTGGTGTTCCTGCCGGGCATCCAGGGCAACCAGGCGTCTCTGGCAAATACGGAACTGGATGAACTGCTGCCAGTGGTGCTGAATACCACGGTACCGCGTGGCCGCGGCACCGCACGCCCCGGCCGGTTTGCACTGACGGAGGCCGGTCGACGCAGCCTGCTCACACGACTGGAATCTGACGACATCGAAAACGAAAAAATCTGGAACGGCCTGCCCGGGTTCTACTGGTACGCCGCCGCTGAACGAGCCCGGGCCGGTGCTCAGGTACTGGCCACGCACGACTCCGAATCGACGGCATTTGGCCGAGTCCCGCTGATCGCTGCTCGCACATCAGGCACCGGTAAAGTGCTGTACATGGGAAGCGACGGGGCCTGGCGCTGGCGAAAAGGCGTGGAAGACCTGTACCACTATCGATTCTGGGGACAGGTTGTCCGCTGGATGGCCTATCAGCGAAACATGTCGCAGGGAGAATCCATGCGGCTGTTCTTCTCGCCTGATCGTCCCGAGGCCGGCAGCGCCGTCACGCTGAATGCCAACGTCATGACAGCCGCCGGTGAACCTCTCCGCGAAGGCTCTGTCACAGTCCAGGCAATCGCCCCCGGCGGAACCACCGAAACTGTCCGGCTGGCTCCTGCCGGACAGGATTCGTGGGGACTTTTCACCGGGGATTTCGTACCGCAGGAAGGCGGACAGTACGTGCTGCGAGCGGCCTGCGCCGAGACCGGAGCTCGCCTCGAAATGCGCATGTCAGTCCTTGGACAGGAACGCGAACAGGTTGGACAGCCCGCGCGGCCGGACGTCCTGCGTGAGATTTCGCGGATGACACAGGGGGAATCCGCGGACGTTGCCTCCATCCAGCAGCTTGTGCAGAAACTGGCCACAATGCCCGAACCGGAACCCGTCATCGTGCCGCTGCGGATCTGGAGCCACCCGCTGTGGGGCGGGATGATCATTCTGCTGCTGGGCATCTTCTGGACCGGCCGCAAATTCGCCGGCATGGCCTGAAACCACACCAGGCCGAACCTGCTCGCTCACATCGTCCCGCCGCCACACACCAGCGTCAGCGCAACGAAGGTTTTGCGGCTGCTGCTGCCGCCGCCATTTCGCGAGCAAACTCACCAGCTGCACTGGCCGCGACTGCCGGACTGCCAGCCTCGGCGATCCGCCGCACCATCGCTGAACCCACAATCACTCCGTCCGCCACGGAATCCAGATTCGCCACATGCTCGGGACCACTGATCCCAAACCCCACCGCCAGCGGCAGGCTGGACTGAGTCCTTAAACTGCGGAGCTGATCCAGCAGCTCCGGCGGCAGATCCCGACGCACCCCCGTCGTCCCCGCCACGGAAATGCAGTACAAAAATCCCGTCGATGCCTCCAGAATCTGACTGGTTCGACGCGCCGTTGTGGTTGGAGCAATCAACTGCACCAGGTCGAGACCGGATGCCTTCGCTGCTGCAAGAATTTCCTCAGCCTCATCCGCCGGCAGATCCGGAATGATCAGGCCACTGAACCCCGCCTCCGCCGCTTCCCGAATGAACCGCGAATTGCCATGCCGAAAAATGATGGCAAAGGACACCATCGCCAGCACCGGAGGCAGTCCCTGCCCCTTCAGACCGGTCATCATCGCAAAGATCTTCTCAACAGTGATCCCGTTGAGCAGCGCTCGGGTGTACGAGGCCTGAATCACCGGACCGTCCGCAATCGGATCGCTGTACGGGAAACCCAGTTCCACCAGATCCACCTTCGCGTCCCGCAGCGCCAGCAGCACAGCCGCTGTGGTTTCGGTATCCGGATCACCGGCCGTCACAAATGGCATGAACGCCATACGGGATTGAGCAACCGTGGCTTGAAACACGTCAGAGACTGCGGTCATATCGATGAATCTGGCTGAAGAATTTTCGAATTGAGCGGGTACGGATGCCAAAATAACGATCTGCAGCGGTTTCGCCAACTGAGCCGCAGTGCGGTCCACATGTCCGTTTGTTTGCGGGAAAACACCGCAGTTCGGCAGATTTTGCCGCTGCAGAAACCGCTGCCGACGGCGGCAGGTCGTCACCCGCTGTACCGCACCCGCCGGATCTGTCCGTTTGCTGCCGATCGCGTTATAATTCCTCACCTGGGCAGCCGGTCTTCGCAGGCTGCAGAATTCCCCGCGGGGACTCACAGAAACTGGTGTGCGATGAGTTTTTCCAGCCGACTCTATCACGCATTTCGCTCCGGGTTCATCCCGCAGGTAGCACGTCGCTCACGCTGGCGTGCCATGGCGGAAGACATCATTCAGCGCAGCGATCGCCTCACAACGCTCAGTGACGAAGAATTGCTCGCCATGGCGCGAAAAGTCCGCTGGGAAGCCCGCGCCGGCATTCCACTGGACCAGTTGCTCCCCGATGCCTACGCACTCGTCCGCGAATCCGCCGCTCGAACTCTGAATATGCGACACTTCCCCGTGCAGATCATGGGGGCCATCGCCATGTTCGAAGGCCACATCGCCGAAATGCAGACCGGCGAAGGCAAAACGCTCACCGCCACCATGCCCGCCTTCCTCCGCGCACTGTCCGGACAGGGCTGCCATGTCGTCACCGTCAACGACTACCTGGCCGGACGTGACTGCAAAATTATGGGCCCCGTCTACGAACGACTGGGACTGACCGTCGGCAAAATCCTCGAAAAAATGGAAGCCGATGAACGCCGCCAGAATTACGCGGCCGACATCACCTACGGAACTTCCAAGGAAATGGGTTTCGACTTTCTCCGCGATCGGCTGCGAAAAGGCGCCACCCAGGAAGATGGATCCCCGACGGTGCGTCGCTTTCTTCGCACCCTGCAGGGCTCCGAAGAACCCGTCCAGCGCGGTCATCATTTCGCTCTCATCGACGAAGCTGACAGCATCCTGATCGATGAAGCCCGTACACCACTGATCATTGGACTGACACAGCCCAATGATCCCTCCACCGTCAATCTGTTCCGCTGGTCCAATCGGTCCGCTCACCAGCTGCAGCCACGCACCGATTACGTCTACGAACCCGAACGCCGCAATGCCTGGCTCACCGATGCCGGCTGCCGCAAACTGGTGCTCATGTCCAAACCCTCACTGCTCAGCTCCATCGATACCGAACGCATTTACTCCCAGGTCGAAAAAGCACTCACCGCCAAACATGCCTTCGAACGCGACCGCGACTACGTGATCGTCGATAACAAGGTCGTGATCGTGGACGAAGGCACCGGGCGAGTCATGGATGGACGAAAATGGCAGGACGGACTGCACCAGGCCATCGAAGCCAAGGAAATGGTGCCGATCACCGCTGCCACCGGCGAAGCGGCCCGCATCACTGTGCAAAGCTTCTTTCGGCAGTATACGCACCTCGCCGGTATGACCGGTACAGCCCTGCAGGCGGCCAGTGAACTGCGCCGCACCTACCGCCTGAAAGTCACCCGCATCCCCACCAATCGCCCGTGCATTCGCCGCGGCATGACTCCACGCTTCTTCACAACACAGGATGCCAAACGCAACGCCATCGTGGATGCCATCCAGGAACTGCGCGCTGCCGGACGCTCCATCCTCGTCGGTACGCCCTCCGTCGAAGCCTCAGAAGCACTCGGTCTGCTGCTCAAGGATCGTCTCGTACCACACCAGATCCTCAACGCTCGCTACCACGAACAGGAAGCGGAAATCGTCTCGGACGCCGGACACGCCGGACACGTGACCATCGCCACCAATATGGCCGGACGAGGTACCGACATTCTGCTCGAAGAAGATGTTCGCCGCGCAGGTGGCCTGCACGTCATCGCCACGGAAATGCACAGCTCCAAACGCATCGACCGCCAGCTCGTCGGACGTTCGGCTCGCCAGGGTGATCCCGGATCCTACCAGTTCTTCCTCTCCCTCGAAGACGAACTGCTCCGCTGCCGCGAACCCCGGGAAGTCGCTCGCAAGCGGCGAGTCGCACTGCCGGACCGCTACGGCGAACTGGGACGAACCTGGCTCAGATACTTCCGCCGTGTCCAGAGCTTCCTGGAACGGATGCACCGGCGGCAGCGCAAACACCTGCTGAAACAGGAACGACACCGCCTGGAACAGTACGAAAATATGGGCCTCGACCCGTACCTGGAACTGACCGAGTCGTAAGCCAGAGCATCGCAGCCCGCAGCAGCTCAGCCCCGTCCCAGGGCCAGCAGCTGCTGGTGCAGTGCCCCCCAGTCCTGCGGCTTGTCGCAGATAATCTCCAGACGACTGTCACGTCGCCAGGCACTGCGGCGGAACGTGGCCTCACGACCAACCCGGTTGATGCTCCACCAGTCGTCCTCACAGTGAAACACCCCCTTCAGCCGCTGCACTCCGGAGACGCCCTCCAGCAGATCCAGCAACTCATGACGAGGAAACCAGTCATGAGGTGAAAACAGCCAGCCACACGCCCACCAGCCCTGACCCGAATTCAGCAGCTGCACCGGCTGGCCCGGAGTCGGTACCGCTGGAACAGGCTGGGGCGGCGAAGACCCTGACAGAATGGCCAGCGGCGAAGCCGCTGGTGCTGCCGCACGCTCCGACAGCAGGCCGGAATGCGCCTCAGGATACTCCGGCTGACGCATCACCGTCGTCTGCAAATCCAGCCACTCAGGATTCAGGTTGCCAAAGGTTGTCTGGGCAATCAGCAGCTTTGGCGGATCCAGCTGCTCCAGATGCTGCCGGAATCGCGCCGTACTGTCAGAATCCCGATGATCCACGTGGTTGATCACCACCACGTCTGCCATTTCAAGCTGATCGTGAAAGACGGGATTGGCGCGAGTCCGAGGGTTGTCAAAGTCCTGCGGATCAGCAATGCAGATCACCGCGCGGAGATCCAGATGCTGCCGAAAAAATGGCCCCTCACGCAGCATGTCCAGGACCGCTGCCGGATGCCCGGCACCGCTGGGCTCAATGAGCAAACGGTGAGGACGAGCACGACGCATGAACTGCACCAGCATCGGCTTGAACAGATCCGCCGTTTCACAACAGAAACAGCCGCCCGCCAGCTCCTGCACCTGCACGCTGTCACCTTCCGGCTGATCCAGCAATGCCTCGTCCAGCGAAACCATCCCATATTCGTTGATGAACACCGCCCAGCGTTCATGCGCCGGACGATGCTGCAGCAGGGACCGAATGGAGGTGGTTTTTCCAGTACCCAGAAATCCGGTGATCAGGCTGGTTGGAACCGGGGACATGCGACGGCAGCATCCTTGTGAAACAGACGGCAGAAAACTCCCGCCAGACTCTCCCGACCCCGCCTGCCCCGGTCAACTGCTGTCACGACAAATGCGGGAAATTGGCAGCGAATTGCCTGCCACATGGAATTTCGTTTTTTTTATGAAACAACCGCCCTGCTCCACCCGTTTCGCATGTTCGGCCGAGTAGATTGTTAAGAAAATGTGAATTTCCTCGATTCGAAGATTCCCCAGGCACGCCCCGCTATGTTCTCCATTCAGAAATTCTTCAGCAAGGACGCGCATTTCTGCGAACTGCTGGAACAGAGCGCCGCTGAAGCACGCGCGTCAGCACAACTGCTGATCGACCTGCTCCGCGATCGCAAACACGCTCACCCGCTCGACCAGTTTCGACTCGCACGCAGCAAGGATCGTCGCATTACCGAACGGATCCGTGAAGATCTGGTCACCACGTTCGTCACCGGAATGGAACGCGAAGACATTGATGCCCTCGCCTATGCGCTCTACCGAATCCCCAAAACCATCGAAAAATTCGCTGAACGCTTCAATCTGGCTCCGCAGCGTCTGCAGGACGTGGACTTCACGCAGCAGATGGAACTGATCGATCGGGCGACCGCGACACTGTGCGAAATGGTGGGACACCTGCGACGCATGCCATCGCTGGAAACCATGAAGATGCTGTCAGATCGACTGCAGGCTGTCGAAAGTGAGGCTGACGATGTGCTGATGCGACTGCTGGGTGAAGTCTACAACGGACGCTGCGAACCGCTGCAGGCCATGCTGGTCCGTGACCTCTACGACCTGCTCGAAAAAGTCATCGATCGCTGCCGGGATGCCGGCAACGTGATTTCTCACATCGTGCTGAAAAATGCCTGACGCCTGCCTGCGATCCCCATCCTCGCAACAGCCACCGTTCCCGGAATTCCCATGCTGCTGATCTTCTGCGTGATCCTGATTGCCGTGGTGTTTGAATACATCAACGGCTTCCACGACACCGCCAATTCCATCGCAACAGTGGTGGCCACGCGAGTCCTGTCACCGCGGCAGGCCGTGATGCTGGCGGCAGCCACCAACCTGATCGGCGCTCTCTGGGGCACAGCCGTTGCCAAAACCATCGCCTCCGGACTTGTAGAAACCTCCGTCGTCTCGCAGGAGGTTCTGCTCTGCGCCCTGCTCGGTGGTATCGTCTGGAACCTCGTCACCTGGTATGTCGGACTGCCCTCCAGCTCCAGCCACGCACTCATCGGGGGCCTCGTCGGCGCCTCCGTAGCAGCCGCTCGCACATGGGATGTCGTCATCTGGTCTCAGCCGGACAGCAAACACTGGTATCACAGCAAAGGCGTGCTGTGGAAGGTCATCGTCCCCATGTTTTCCTCACCGCTTTGCGGATTTCTGCTGGGATTGGCCATCATGGGTTTGCTCTACTTCCTGCTGCAGAACTGGCGTCCCCGCACCGTTGGCATCGTCTTCGGACGCTCGCAGCTGATCAGTGCCGGAGCCATGGGGTTTATGCACGGTACCAATGATGCCCAGAAAACCATGGGCATTATCGCCCTCGCTCTCGTCGCCGGAACTTCCAGCGGCAAATTCGACGATCTCCCGGAATGGCTTGGCTTCCTTCGCACAACCCTGCCGGAAAACACCAAAGAATTCCAGATCGCCACATGGATCAAACTGCTGTGTGCCATCGTCATGGCCGCCGGAACAGCCGCCGGCGGCTGGCGCATCATTCAGACGCTCGGACACAAAATGGTGCGACTGCAGCCCGTTCACGGCTTCGCCGCTGAAACCAGCTCCGCCGTCGTCATCGGCATCGCTTCCGCACTCGGCATCCCGGTCTCAACCACCCACAATATCTCCTCGTCCATCATGGGTGTTGGCGCCGCCAAACGACTCAATGCCCTCAACTGGACCATCGTGGAAAAAATGGCGTGGGCGTGGATCCTGACAATCCCCATCTCCGCCGGAATCTCGTGGAGCCTGGTGCGACTGATGCAGGCCACCGGCATCATGCCCGTCCCCACCACCGCCTGACTCAGATCAGATCGGTGACAATCCGCGCCGGCAGCACACCCGTCAGTCGCTGGTCCAGACCCTGATACTTGAACGTCAGACGCTCGTGATCATAACCCATCTGGTGCAGGACCGTCGCGTGGAAGTCACGCACATGCACCGGATCACGCACAATGTTGTAACTGAAGTCGTCCGTCTCACCATAAATCGTACCGCCTCGGAAACCACCACCCGCCATCCACATCGTAAAACACCGTGGATGATGATCGCGTCCGTAGTTCTGCTTCGACAACCCGCCCTGCGAATAAATCGTCCGACCAAATTCGCCACCCCAGATAATCAGCGTCTCATCCAGCATCCCCCGCTGCTTCAGATCATTGATCAGACCATATGCTCCCTGATCAAGATCCCGGCACTGACTGGGCAAACGCCCCGCGGCATTGGCATGCATGTCCCAGTTGTTGTGATAAATCTGCACAAATCTCACCCCACGCTCCACCATCCGCCGCGCCAACAGCATCGTGTTGGCCAGAGTTCCCGGTTTACGCGACTCGTCCCCATACAACCGAAATGTTGACTCCGGCTCCGACGCCAGATCCGTCAGCTCCGGAACACTCGACTGCATCCGGAATGCCAGCTCGTACTGAGCAATCCTCGTCTGTATGTCCGGGTCCCTCAGTTTCGCATAATTCAGCTCATTCAGCCTGCGCACACCATCCAATGTCGTGCGGCGAATGTCCCGCGGCACGCCCGCCGGATCGTTGATATACAGAATCGGATCTCCCGACGTCCGAAATGATGTCGCCGCATGCTCGCCCGGAAGATACCCGGAAGACCACAGGCGAGCCGAAATGGCCTGCACCTGCTCGGTGTTCGTCGGACGCGCCACCATCACCACAAAGGACGGCAGATTGCGATTCAGCGAACCCAGGCCATAGGACGCCCACGCGCCCAGACACGGTCGGCCTGTCACCTGATTACCCGTCTGCATCAGACTGATCGCCGGTTCATGATTGATCGCCTCAGTGTTCATGCTGCGAACAAAGCACATGTCATCGGCAGACTTCTGCAGCCACGGCAGCAGATTCGTGATCCACATCCCACAGTCGCCCGACCGCCGAAAGCCGAACATGGTCGGAGCAATCGGGAATCGGGCCTGACCACTGGTCATCGTCGTCAGTCGCTGCCCGTTTCGCACCGATTCCGGCAGGTCCCGGTCGTACCAGTCCTGCATCTGCGGCTTATAGTCAAACAGATCCATTTGCGATGGACCCCCGACCATGTGCAGATAAATCACCTGCCTGACCTTCGCCGGAAAATGCGTCGGACGCTGCCCCGGAAACAAAGCTGCCGACAGCCCACTCACATCATCGCCGGCCACCCCCGATTCCTGCAGCAAACTGTGCAGCGCTGCAGTCCCCAGCAGACAGGATCCCGACTGCAGCAGATGCCGACGCGTCAGATGCAAACGCAGTTCACTCAGAGGATTCATCACAGATCTCCCTGCAGAACAACACTCCCGCCGTCAACCCATCACCAGCACCTGCACACACACACAGCAGACTGCAAATCACTTGTTCACGACTTCATCCAGATTCAACAACTGATTGCACAGCATTGTCCACGCAGCCAGTTGCTCAACCGATAACTGCTCGTTCCAGCGGTATTCACCCACCCGCGACAGCAGCTTCGCATCCTCCGTGTGCGACACATAATAACTGCGAAGCTGCTGCAGTGATTCCAGCAGCACCGACAGCTCCTCCGCATTCAGAGGCCGACACAGCACTGCTTCACCCATCCGCTGCAGTCGCTGCTCATCAGACTGCCCCGGTGCCTCCACAGCCCGCTCAGCCAGTCGCCGAGCCGCCTCCACAAACTGCTCGTCATTCAGCGTCACCAGAGCCTGCAGGGGAGTATTGGTACGTTCGCGACGAACCACACAGAATTCCCGATTCGGGGCGTTGAAAATGTCCAGCGATGCCGGCGGAGCCATCCGCTTGACGAACGTGTACATGCTGCGGCGGTACAGACTGTCGCCGGAATCCCGCTGGTAGCTGCGAGTATTGCTGACGTTCATCGCTATCGCCTCCCAGACACCCTCCGGCTGATACGGCTTCACACTGGGCCCGCCCTGACGACGCACCAGCAGGCCGCTGGCCGCCAACGCATAATCCCGGATCATCTCAGCATCCATGCGGAACCGCGGACCACGCGACAGCAGTCGATTCGCCGGATCCTTTTCCAGCTTCAGCGGAGTCACCTCAGCCGACTGACGATACGCCGCCGACAACACCATCATCCGCAGCAGACGCTTCACATCCCAACCGTGAGTCCTGAAGTCCACGGCCAGCCAGTCCAGCAGCTCCTGATTCACCGGCAGCTCACCCGAAACTCCCAGATCACCTGTCGTCTGCACCAGCCCCGTCCCAAACACCTCCTGCCAAAATCGGTTCACCGTCACTCGCGCCGTCAGCGGGTGCTGCGGCAACAACAGCCACTTCGCCAAACCCAGACGGTTTCGCGGTGCATCCGCCGGGAAAGGCGGCAGGATTGCCGGAGTCGCCGCGCTGACCTGCTCACCACGCCTGTCGTATTCCCCGCGCTCCAGCACAAATGCCATCGCCGGCTCAGATTTCTCCTGCGATACATAAGCAATCGTGCCACGAGCCCTGACGTCAGCCTGCTCCTTCTCCAGCGCCGCCAGGTCACCTGCCACACGCCTGAAATCACCATCCACCGTCCGCAGCCAGAAATCAAACAGATCGTTCGTCTCTGCCTCCGTACGCTCGCTCGCAGCCTTCGACAGCAACGCCAGATACTTCGTTCTGCTGGCTGCCCCCGCTATCTCCGCCGGCAGCAGCACCCGCTCATGCAGCTCGAGACCGCGAATCGAACCGGTAAACGGAGACGCATCCGAACGCTGACCGATCCGAAACGCCACCGCCGCGCGAATCTCCGCACCATTCAGCGAGTCGTTCTCAATGTTCTTCTCCTGCGGCTTGCCATTGATGTACAGCTGCACGCCCGAGGCCTGATGCGAACCGTCATACGTCACAGCAAGATGTACCCACTCGTTCGCCCTGAACTGGTCTCGCGAGACCACTTTCAGGCCCTGATCCGGCCACGCACTCACGACATGCATGCCCACACGCCGCTGCTGCACCCAGAAATCCCAGCCCCGATGCCGCGGAAATGGTTCCATGCGGGCACATACCGCACCATAGCCATCACTGGCCGGTACCTGCACCCACGCCATGCAGCTGAACTGCTGATCGCCCGCAAAATCCCCCGCCTCCGGCAATTCGGCTGCCACACCCTGAACACGCAGACTGCGGTCCGAACCATCGCCCTCCAACGTCGCAGACTCCGTCAATGACAACGTCTGCTCAACGCCGCGAAAAGTCGCCCGCAACTGCCGTTCAGCACTGCCCTGTATGTCCAGCCGCAACTGCCGCGAATCCGCCGACAGCTCACCACCCAAAGTGGCCGGTGTGGCAGTTGCCAGCCAGCCGTCAAATTCTGCTCGCGCCGCTTTCCGCCGCATATCCACCCGCTGACGAGCCGCAGTGATCAAAGCCGGCAGCTCACCGGCACGCTCACGATCCTCAGGCAATGGCACGCTGATGATCGGCGGAGTATCCCGGATGTTGCCGTCACGAACCGCCTGCGTCGTATTGTTGAAAAACGCTGCCAGCTGATAAAATTCCTGCTGCGACAGCGGATCAAACTTGTGACTGTGACACGTCGCACAGCCAGTCGTCAGACCCAGCCAGACTGACGACATCGTCTCCGTGCGATCCCGCGTGTACAGCACGGCATACTCTTCATCGATAATCCCGCCCTCATTGGTGGTCATGTTGCAGCGGTTGAAGCCTGAGGCAATCTGCTGGTCCAGCGTGGCCCCCGGCAGCAGATCCCCGGCCAGATTTTCAATCGTAAACTGATCCCACGGCAGATTGCGATTGAACGCAGAAATCACCCAGTCACGGTACGACCACATCTCGCGAAAATTGTCAAAATGCAGCCCGTGAGTATCAGCGTAACGGGCGTAGTCCAGCCAGTATCGAGCCCGATGCTCGCCCCACTCCGGCAGCGCCAGCAGACTGTCCACATAACGCTCCCATGCCCCCGGTGACTCGTCCTGCAGAAACGTCTGCAGTAACTCCGCAGATGGGGGCAGCCCCGTCAGGTCCAGTGCCGCTCGGCGAGCCAGTGTCCGACGGTCAGCAACAGGAGCCGGTGTCAGTCCGGTCGCCAGCAGGCGATCCAGCACAAAGGCGTCGATCGGGCTGGACGTCCATTCCGGATAACGCGAGGCCACCTCAGACGACATCGGCGGCGGTTCACGCGGTTCAGGAGGCAGAAACGACCAGTGCTGCTGGTACTTCGCACCGCCGCTGATCCAGTCGGACAGCGTCTGCTTTTGAGCGTCTGTCAGAGTCTTCCTGAAGGCCGGCGGCGGCATGACCAGATCCGGGTCAGTCGACTGAATTCGCCGTATGATTTCACTGGACTGAGGATCACCGGGAACAATAGCCTTCGCGGCAACCGCAGCCTCGAACTGATCCAGACGCAGATCCGCTTTACGCGACGCACTGTCCGGACCATGGCAGGAAAAACACGCGTCCAGCAGAATCGGACGCACATCACGGTTGTACTGCGGATCCGCGGCAACGACGCCCTCAGAAACCAGCAGCAGCGGCAACAGCAGCAGCAAATACGCAGAGTGCCGAATCATGGTGAAGGACTCCTGCGAAATCAGAAAACAGCCGGAACTGCTGCAATTGTCGCGTGCACCCCCTCTCCGAGTCCAGTGGCGGACTCGACAGAAGAACCCATGTATCAAAGCCCGGAATCAGCCGCTCCGGCAAAACCCGTCAGAGACACCCGCACGAGATCACCCCAGACCACCCAGTTGACGCAACACTCCACGCCAGACTGGCAGGCTTGCAAATTCCCGCCAATCAGCCAGCAGTCACCTGCGACATCATCGGAAAAATCGTTACAATCTGCCCCACCCTTAATAACTTGCAGCAGGATATCACAGAGATTCGGGCGGCAACAGAAGTGCAGAGTCCAGAAGACGATCAGAATTTGCAGCGCAGTCGCAGACGTCGACGGCGATTCACTGCTGCGGGCGAAGAAGGCCCGGCAGAAGAGTTCTGCAACTGGTTTGCACTGGTTGTGGCCGTGGCATCCATCGCCCTCGCACCATGGTTCATGGGCAGTGTCATTCCCCACGGCAAACTGCTGCTGCAATGCGGTGCTGTCGTCGCATCAGTGGTGTTCCTCGCCGGTTGCCTGATTGCACGACGGCTGCCGTTTCGAATTTCTCGGCCCGTAATCTGCCTGCTTGGACTGTGCCTGATTGCCGTGGTGCAGTTGCTCCCGATCTGGCAGCATCCGGTGTTCGAAATGCGACATGCAGTATTCCCCGAACTGGCCGGCGATCTGCCGGCCACCCAGGGCATCGCGGGACAGCGCATGCCGGGCACATGCATGCCGGCTGAGACACGGCAACTGCTCGGACAATACCTCGCAATCGCCCTGCTCGGACTCGTCATCGCCGAAACCACCGGAACAATTCGCCGCGCGGTGACAGCCTGCGGAATGCTGGCATTCAGTGGCTCCCTGATGGCGCTGCTGGCACTCGGACAGCAACTGGGAGCAAAGGAGGTTGTGTTTGGAAACCAGTGGAAGATCAGTCCGGCACCGCCATTCGGCTGCTTCGTGAACCCCAACAATGCGGCCGGGTGGCTGATCATCTGCCTCGCCTGCTGCCTGTTCTGTACCGGAGTCGCCTTCGGAAAAACTCCGGAAACCGCCCGCGCTGCAACCCGCCGCATGAATTGGCGTGAACGCATCGGCCAGACCCTCGGGGCGGTCGCCCGACAGGTGGGTGCCATGACCCAGGTTCAGGCCGGCTTGTCGCTCATCTGCGTGCTGCTGCTGGTGGCCATCGCCGGTACCCTGTCGCGAGCCGGTATCATTGCCGGCTGCATCACGGCAATCGCCTTCTTCGGCAGCCGTCTCCAGACCGAACGCTGGTTCCTTGCACTCTGCGGCATCAGCCTGCTCCTGGTACTTGCCGGCGGTCTGCTGCTGCTGCTCGAACTCGACACACCAATCCTGACCGAGCTCGAGACGCTCAAGGACCCGGTCTCACCGTGGACCATTCGCGTGGTGCACTGGGCCGACACACTGTCTTCTGTTCAGGACTTTCCCCTGCTGGGCAGCGGCCTGGGCGCCTACAGCTACGCCACCCTTCCGTACCAGCGACACTATTCAAGAAACTGGTTCGAACACGCGGACAATCAGTATTTTGAACTGCTGATTGAAGCCGGTATTCCCGGACTGCTGCTGGGAATACTGGCCGGAGTAGCTGCATTGACAGCCGGCATTCGACTGACGTTTGCCGGGCCGGAAGAAAAAGCCTTCGTGCGTCGTCGCTACGGCGACTGGGCTGGCTCCGCACTGCTGGGAATGATGTTCGGACTCATCGGACAGGTGTTCCTCGACTTCAGCCTTGCACTGCCGGGTATCATGGCAGCCGCAATGCTGCTGGCCTGCATGACCGAACGTCGCCGCGAACACGTGGCTGACCAGCAGCCCGATGCAGCCCCTGAACCGCTCTGGAATCGCCCCTGGCCGCTGGGACGCCGCTGGTGGCTTGTACTCCCCGTCTGGCTGCTGGCCCTCACCGGGACCATGCTGACCATTCCCCGACTGTACTCGGCTGCTCGCGGCTACCAGGCCTATGTTGATGCCCGTCGCATGATCGATAAACGCGATGCTGATGACCTCGTGGAAAATGGTGATCGCGTCCTGCAGAACATTACTGAGGCAATCCGCATCAGCCCCGAAATAGAAGACCTCCTGCGGACTCGGGGCCGACTGATGGAATTGCTGGGCTCCGCCTGGATGCTGCAGGAATCAATCGCTCTGGATCCGATACGCGAACAGACGGAAGGGATGCAGCGACAGCGTCGCAACGAACGCCTCAGACAACTGCTCACCAACCCCTACACAGTGCGCTTCCTTTCCAATGACTACAGCGAAACGCCCGGACTGCTGCGCGATCCGCTGATGCGGGCCCTGCAGAAATATCCCTGGCGGGATGAGTACCGCAAAGTTCTGCAGACCAGCCCGTTCGTGCCAGCCATCGCCGGCAGCCTCTACTCCATCGATCAGTTCTTCGGCAAACAACCGGACGAAGATCGCATCCTGTACCACTTCCTGTTCAGCACACCGCACGCCGCGGAAGGACTGGCTGTGCTTGGACACCACCTGATCCTCGCAAACCGCGTCGATGACGGCATGACGTTCTGGAATCAGGCTCTGAAAGTCTCGGAAAAATTCCGAGCAGAAATTATGGGTTTGGCAGCCGACATGTTCGGTACCGACCAGACACTGCAGCTGTTTCTGCCAAATGACTTCGAAGCCTGCGCCGCCGCCGGACTTGATTCACGCCCCGGTGCCGTGCGTGACGCTCTGCTGCAGCGTGCCGAACAGCTGTGGGTCACCGGAGGCTTCAGGCAAACCAACGCCGTGGTCATCCTCCGCGGACGGCAACTGTGCGCCACCGGACGATCGGCAGAAGGCCTGCAGGTCCTCCGCGATTCCCTGCAGCTGCGACCGTTTGACATCGAACTGCGCAAAATGCTGGCACTGCTCCTCGATGAAAACGGACTCTACGCTCAATCACTCGACGAGTGGATCCGCTACGAACAACTGGTCCCCGGTGATCCCATCGCAGAAAAAGCCATCAAGGAACTGGCCAAACGGCCCCCCACGCGTCTTGAAGGCCCCAAAAAACTCTGACCGCCGCACACCAGTACCACTGGTCAGGACGCGATCGCCTGAGCCGCCTTGACAACAGAACGACGACGCGAACGAGCATGTCGCAGAGTGCGATTCTTCAGTCGCAGAAACACCGACAGCATCTGCTGGGCATCCCGAAATCGACGACGCGGATTCAAATCAATCGCGCGATGCATAAAATCAATGAAATCCGGATGAATCCGGCCGCGCAGCTTTGAATAGCCGGCAAAAGGCCACTGAAACGGCCACTCCGGCCACTGACCCGAAACCAGACGCCAGATAATCAGACCAATCGAAAACACGTCCGAACGAAACGAAGGCTTGCCCATCGCCTGCTCAGGAGCCATGTAACCCAGAGTCCCCGTGCCCCCGCCCTGCACCGTTCGCTGCGACACCTTCGCGATCCCGAAATCCGCCAGCCGGATCCGGTTGTTCCGAAACAGGATCACATTTTCAGGCTTGATATCACAGTGGATCACGTGATGAGCATGCGCCAGATCCATCGCCCGCAAAATCTGCTCGGAAATGTCCAGAGCCGTCTCCAGACAGATCCGCCGCGTCATCCGATCAGAAAGCGTCTCTTCACCCAGCGGAAACACAACCACCAGACGGTCATCGATGATGCTGGCGTCCTTGATGGGCAGGATGTTGTCGTGCTCCAGAGGAGCCGTCGTCCGGATCTCTCGACGAAAATTGGTCAGCACCGTCTCAGTCGTGTACTGCGAATGCGGCACCTTCAGCGCCACGCGGATGCCCTGCACCGTATCCATCGCCTGATACACCGCCGCAAAGCCACCGGCACCCAGCTTCCGCTCGATACGGTACTTCCCCAGCCGCTGCCGAATCTTGAGTTCACTGCTGGTCATGGAACTGACAGGCATTGCCAGGGAATCCAACAACAGAGACTATCGGGAAGTAACCTGTAGGCGTCATCGCAATCGCAACTGTGATTCGACCAGTTGCAACGGTTATCCGGACTTTGTTCCACCGCATTTTGCGAGGAAGCCGTCGCTGCGATCCCCCACCCCCATAAAGAAGGCAAAGTTCGCTCACATTTCCAGCCCGAAAGCGAAAAACTTTTCGGAATTGGTCAAGTCGTGAGCAACCAGGCGGTCAGAACAGATTCCCCACCTGGTAAACCGCAAATCCGCCCAGCCACGCCAAACCCGTCATCCACACAAAACAGGCCACCGGCCACCGCCACGAATTCGTCTCACGCCGAATCACCATCAGAGTGGATACACACTGAGCACACAGGGCAAAAAATACCATCACCGAGAGCGCAACAGGGATCGTGTACACCGGACGACCGTCCGGCCAGACCGCAGCCCGCAATGCACCCCGCAAACCCTCGTCGCCCTCGTCCACATCACCACCCAGACTGTAGATCGTCCCCAGTGTTGCAATCACCACTTCCCGCGCCGGAAAGGACGCCAAAACCCCCACGCCAATTCGCCAGTCCCAGCCCAGTGGCCGAAAAATTGGCTCAACCGCACGACCAGCCATCCCCAGCAGACTGCCCTCCAGCTGCTCCGCATTCAACTGCCGCAAACGCCCCTCCAGCTCCTCCACCGTCCGCTCCGTTTCCCCGGGCACCGCACCATCCATGACTGCATTATCCGCCGCTAACGCCTCCAGACGCGCCGCCAGCTCGTATCGCTCCGGACTCCGCGCCGGAAACGAACCAGCTGCCCACACCAGCACACTCGCCGCAAAAATCAATGTCCCTGCCCGGCTGACAAACGACCACCCACTCTCCCAGACTCGCAGCAGCACGACCCGCAGCGCCGGCACTCGATAATCCGGCAGCTCCAGCAGAAAACCCGACGACTCACCACGAAATGCCGTCCGACGCAGCACAAATGCCAGCGGCACAGCCACCACCAGACCCAGAATCGACATCAGAAACAACACCAGCGCCCGCAACGGCAGCAACCCGCCCAGCAGCATCTGATCCGGAATGAATGTCCCGATCATCAGCACATACACCGGCAGACGCGCAGAACAACTCATCAAAGGAGCAATCAGGATGGTGACAAACCGATCCCGCCGGTTCTCAATCACCCTCGTCGCCATAATTCCCGGCACCGCACAGGCAAATGATGACATCAGCGGCAAAAACGAGCGCCCGCTCAGGCCCATCACCGACATCAGACGGTCCATCATCCAGGCCGCCCGCGCCATGTAGCCACAGTCCTCCAGCAGCCCGATAAACAAAAACAACAGACAGATCTGCGGTAAAAAGACCAGCACTGCCCCCACACCCGCAATCACTCCGTCCGTCAGCAGACTGCGAAATGGCCCCGGAGACATCGAACTGGAGACTGCGTCCGCCAGCCCCCCCAGCAGACCCTCCACCCCATCACTCAAAGGCGCCGTGAACCAGTAAATCGTCGAAAACAACAGCAGCAGGACTCCCAGACAGATCGCCAGCCCCGCCACACTGTGAGTCAGCACGGCATCCAGCCGATCCGTCAGTTGCCCGGCCTTGCCTGGAACCCGCCGCTGAACCGTCTGCAACAGCCGACCAATAAAATGATAACGCTGTCGAGCCTCCGTCGAGGGAATCTCAATACCAGACCCCCGCAGACGCTCCCGAGCCGCCTGCAGACGCTGCGACAGATCCGCCCCCTCACGCGAAATCAGCAACTGCTCCACTGAACCACCCGGGTCCAGCAGGGCCCGCGATGCCAGAAACTCCGCCGCACTCAAACTGACCGTGCCCGTCGAACGCAGCCCCGACAGCAGCGAAACGACCTCCCGCCGTATCTCCACCGAAAGCACATCCCGCACACCACACTGCCCCGACAACCCCGCTCGCAGACGCTCGGTCGCCACCTCCTGCAAACGCTCCAGCCCCTCACGACGACTGGCCGAAGTGCAGACCACCGGCACTCCCAGTCCCGCTGATAAAGCCTCTGAGTCAATCCGCAGGCCCGCCGCCTCAGCCGCATCCCACATGTTGAGACACAAAATCACCGGGACGCCGGACTCCAGTACCTGAGTCGCCAGGTAAAGGTTGCGTTCAAGCGCCGCCGCGTTGCAGATGCAGATCACCAGGTCCGGAGCCGGCTCGCCCGAAACGCCCGTCAGCACCTGCACCGCCACCATCTCGTCAGGCGAACGCGGAGCCAGACTGTAGGTGCCCGGCAGATCCACCAGATCCACCTCCCGACCACCCCACACCACCCGTCCAATCCGCTGCTCAACCGTCACACCCGGATAGTTTCCCGTGCGGACACGCAGACCAGACAGGGCATTAAATAACGTGCTCTTTCCAGTATTCGGGTTCCCAATCAGGGCCACCCGCCACGGACGAATCGTCGACACCGCAGTTCCGGAATCAGTCACGGCCGCCTGCCAACCTCCGGGCCCTGCCCCTGAATTCTTTGCCATGCCGCTGCTCAGTCGGAAATCCCGATCCGTCAGGCAACCACCAGCTCCTGCAGCTCTGCCGGCTGCGAACTGCCACAACCACACTCGCCGTCACACTCGCCGGTGCCACCCACGTAAACACAACGAGCATCCTCGGGACGCATCGTCAGCGACACACCCTGCACTCGATACTGCACAGGACCGCCAAAAGGCGCCCTCCTGAGCACCTGCACGGCGGCACCCGGAACAAATCCCAGCTCCATCAGCCGCGCAGCGATGCCAAAGCCGCAGCACACATGAGTCACCACGACAGTCTGGCCGGGCTGGATGTCTGCAAGTCGTAAGCTGTTCACGGCAATACCCGAAAAAAGTCTCTCAACTCGGTTCGAACAAAACACAAAGAACCAGCAAAGTGAACCTGAGACTCAGTCTCATTGGCCTGAGTATCGCAGTATGCACGCAAAATGCCATAAAGAAAGCGAGCAAATCCGGCGCTTTCGGAAGAATTCTCGACGCTGGTGCAGCACATTCACCCGCCCGCAAACTCACACAATCCGGTCATTTTCTCACGTTCCTGCCGGATTTCACCCGCCCACCGGATTCGGCGGCAACTGAGATCTCGCACCGCCAGGGACAGGGAAACATAGCCTTCGCACACAATCCCCGGTATCCTTACGGCATCACATCCTGTTTCCGCTCATCCCAATCGGGACTTCAGCCATGAAACGACTGGCCCTGCTGACCCTCCTGCTGTTCTGCAGCAGCCTGAATCTCTCACGCACCGCCCCCGCGCAGGATCTCAATCCCGCAGGACTGGATCTTCCGGTCATCTTCGGGGCTCAGCAGGATCAGACGGAAACCGAAGTTGTCATCTCGGCTACCCTCACAAAACTGTCCGATAACTCCGTCAGCCTCGCCGTCACCATGCAGCTGCCCGCAGGCTGCCACACCTACTCCATGGACCCCTCCTTCGGCGCTGCAACATCCATCAAACTCACCAGCACTGCCGGACTGACCGAATCCGGCACATGGCAGGCCGATCGCGCCCCCAAATCCGGCTTCGACGAAGTCCTGCAGCAAAACACCGAAAAATTCTACGACCGCGTCACCTGGACCCGCACACTCACAGGGACTGTCTCAGACGCCACCGAAATCGTCGGCAAACTGAACGGACAATTCTGTAACTCCAGTGGCTGCTTCCCGCTGTTCGACAAAGCCTTCACCGCAAAACTCAGCAACGAAAGCACCCCGCCAGACCAGACTCCCGCCACCAGCACTGCAGACACTGCCGACTCCGCAGCCACACCCGCACCTGCCGACCCGTCACGACAGACTCTCACTCCGAAGATCGGCTTCGGCAAAGCAGCCCGTGCCGGCGACGTCACTTTCGAAATCTCACTCTCACCTGCCAATGCCCAACCCGGCAGCGAAGTCACACTCACCGTCAAAACGCTGGTGGCCGCTGAGTGGCACATCTTCGCACTGGATCAAAACCCCGACATGGCCGGCATCCCCACCACCATCGAACTCACCAACCTGCAGGGACTGGAACTCACCGGCAGTGATTTCACCCCCGACCGTGAACCGCAGACCGAAAGTCCACTCCCGGACATCAGTCAGCGAGTGCATTACGGCGAGATCACGTGGAGCCGCAAATTGAAGGTGACCGACGCTGCCGCAGCCGCGGGCGGCAGCATTCGCTTCCAGATCTGTCGCCACGGCGTCTGCAAGCCGCCGACCACCGCCAAATTCCAGGTGACGCTCGCCGGAGCCCCAGCCCCCACAACCCCAGCCGACACCCAGACAGCCACTGATTCACTCACCGATTCCCCTCCGGCAAACCGCACGGCAGCACCACCGTCAGCCAGCATCGCAGGCAACAGCCTGGCCTCCGGCGGATTGCTGAAATTCCTGCTCACAGCGATCGTCGCCGGCTTCGTGGCGCTGGCCACCCCCTGCGTGTTCCCGATGATCCCGATTACCGTCGCGTTCTTCCTCAAGCAGGAAGAAAAACGTGCCGGCAGCTCGATGAAACTGGCCCTCGTCTACTGCCTCTCAATCATTGCAGCTTTCACCGTGCTGGGCATCGCCATGGCGAAAATCTTCGGCGAATCCAGCCTCACCAACCTCGCCAATAACCCCTGGCTCAATCTGTTCTTCTCAGCGCTGTTCATTGCCTTCGCACTGATGCTGCTGGGGGCGTTTGAGCTGACCGTACCGAACTGGCTGCTCAACTGGACCAGCAGCCGCGAATCCGCGGGGGGCATGCTGGGAGTCGTCTTTATGGCACTCACCTTCACACTGGTTTCATTCACCTGCACTTTCGCCTTCGTAGGCTCGCTGCTCGTGCTTTCCGCCCAGGGTGACTTCTTCTGGCCTGTCCTCGGAATGCTCGGGTTCTCAACCGCCTTCGCCTCACCCTTCTTCATCCTGGCAATGTTCCCCAGTATGCTCAGGAAACTGCCGCGCAGCGGAGGCTGGATGAATGACGTCAAATTCGTGATCGGACTGATCGAACTGGCAGCCGTCGTCAAATTCCTCAGTGTTGCCGACATCGGACTCTCCGCGAGCGGCATTCCCGTGTTCGTCACATACTCAGTCTTTCTCTGGCTCTGGATCGCCATCGCGGCGTACGCCGGACTGTACCTGCTGGGGCTGAAAATCGGTCCGCGACCAAAGCTCTCCGCCCTCCGCTGCATCTTCGCTGCCGCCTTTCTGCTGTTTGCCGGACGACTGGCTGCCGGAGCCCTCGGTTCGGCACTGCCTGACGATTTCGTCTGGCGTCAGGTCGCAGCGTTTGCCCCGCCACAGATTAAGGAAGGCGACATCCAGCAGCACCCGGCACTCGGATATGCCATCCTCCAGCACGACCAGGCATGGTCGCTGGAACATTCCAGGGCCATGACAGAAGCCAGTCAGAAGCAGCAACTGTTGTTCCTGGACATCACCGGCATCAACTGTGTCAATTGTCGACTGATGGAAAAAACAGTGCTGGCTCGCAAGGATGTCCAGAACAGACTGGCGGGGATGGTCCTCAGCCAGTTGTACCTCGATTCAGTTCCCGGTATCGCCGACACAAAGCTTCAGGAAGAACTTCTCACTCACAACAGAAACCTCGCGGCCGAACTGCTGCAGGACGTCACGATGCCCAGCTACGCTGTCGTGGCACCGGATGGCAAGCGCGTACTCGCGATCTTCAAGGGACTGGATCAGTCCGGTGGCGCGAATTTTCTCGAGTTCCTCGACAGTGGGATCAGTCGCTGGAAACAGATCTGCGCAAAGGAAGTGCCCAACTCCAAATTGTTTGCGGTAGACGAACAGCGATAATCTCGGCTTGATGAGGAATGTCTGAATCAGCAGCATCAAATGAACCGAAGTGTCCTGAGGGAAGATGACATCATCGCTGAAACCTGCACACTCCACCTTGCCGAATTCGCTCTCATTGGGTAATCACTGCGACGCCACGCGCACTTCATTTCGCGCAACACCTGAAACCCCGGCTGCTGACAACCTTGTCAACCCCACTCCTCAGACTGCGAACCGCTGATGAAAATAGAACACCTGGCACTGAATGTCCCGGACGCCCTGAACATGGCCCGCTGGTACGTGGAACACCTGGGAATGAAGGTCAAACGCCGCACCGTTGAACCGCCATTTGTGCATTTCCTCGCCGATGACAGTGGCACCGCGATGCTTGAGCTGTACCAGAATCCGGATGCCCCGGCACTGGACTTTCCCGCCGTTCAGCCACCCGCGCTGCACCTCGCCTTCCTCTCCCGCGACCTGCCCGCAGACGTCCGCAGGCTGTCACAGGCCGGAGCCACCATCGTGGCGGACGTGCACACAATGGCCACCGGAGACACCTTCGCCATGCTCCGCGATCCCTGGGGCCTGCCGGTGCAGCTGGTCAGCCGAAAAACACCGATGATCGAGTAATCACGGCGCGGGGGCCACACGGCGGTGACGAGCCACGGATGTTTTTTTCGCCACGGATCAGCGTGCCACGGATAAGCCGCACTGGGGCGGTGGATGCAGCCGCAAGCGGTTTATCCCCCGGTGCTCCTGCTCGTGCCCCTGCTCGTGCCCCTGCTCGTGCTCGTGCTCGTGCTCGTAATCCCACTCCCGTTCCCGCTCGAATTCCGCCTGGCGTCGTGGAGTTACCTGCGATTCCGCATGGTCTCGGCGTCAGTCACAGGGGCAACACCGGCTGGTCACCCAGCGAGGTAAACGGGGTATCGGCAATAAACAGACTGCCGGCCTGCGGATGACGTGCCTGCTGAGCCTCGTCCATATGCTCCACCGCCGTCGTCAGCAGCAACCGCACGCGGCCTTCATGCTGCACAAGTTGCGGGCAGGTCACTCGCGGTGACCCCGGACAATGCCACACACCCTCCAGCACTCCGCCGGAAAGTGAATACTGACGAGCTGCCCCGCTGGCGGGATCGCCTGGGTCGTACAGCGCAACAATCAGACTGCGATGGTCAGGAGTCAGTATCATGCCGTCGGGATAAACGTCTTCCGCCGTCAGATCAACCACCACTTCCCGTCGTGACACATCCAGTCGCCCAGCCTCAGGATCCAGCGGATAACGCACAATCTGCTTCGTCGGCGAATCGATGTCATACAACCACAGTTCACCCGCAGCATCGGCCAGCACCGCTTTCCCGTTGGAACACCGCTGGTCGCTCAGCAGTTTTACCAAACGTCGCTCAGACTGCCGCCACAGATACAGTCCGCCAATGGGCTGATCACAGCTGGGATAGTACTTGCAGCCGAAGATCAGGCAGTCCTGCCAGACGACAGCATCGTTGATCACCGTACCCGGACCACCATCCTCGGTCTGCTCAATGCTGATGATCACATCCCACGTTCCCGTCGCCGTATCGAACAGCGCCACCTGACGCTCAGCACCGATCACGAACACCCCGTCACGGCTGGTCGGAAAAGCAAATCCCGGTCGCCCCGGCAGTGACCAGGATTTATTCCTGCCTGCATCCAGCTGCAGAATGTTGAGCGATCCCGTGGCTGCGTCAGCTCCATGCTGAATTGCCACCCAGCTGGCTCGCTCCGCTCCCAGCCAATAGGGCCCCTCCGGCAGGAAACGCTGCTCAGAACTCTCCGGACGAAAAATTACACTGGCTTCTATGGTAAACATCAACTTCTCACCATTCTTCTGAGCATCAAACGCGGAACTGCCACCGCCAGCCGGCGACAGACGCAGGCGAATGTCGCCGCAGACCTCCGGCAGCTCACTGTGCCCCGATCCCTCCGGAAAGCCGGCCGATTCAGGACTCAGCAAACCCAGCAGCGCATTCCGCGCCGCCTGCTGCTCCGCTTCCTTCTTGCTGCGACCACGACCACTGGGAAATGTGCAATCTCCGACCCGCGCAGCCACCAGAAACTCGCGAGCATGGTCCGGGCCGGACTCCTCCTGCACGAAATACTCAGGAGTACATGACAGTTCCCGCTGAGTATACTCCTGCAACTGGCTCTTGTAGTTCTCGGCATCCAGCGGCCGGCACAGTCGCAGTTCTTCACCAAACGCCGACAGAATAAAAGCCCGCGCACTCTCCAGACCACCGTCGAAATACACCCCGGCAATCAGCGATTCCACCACAGCAGAAAGAATCGATTCCGGAATCTGCTGCAGCCCCCGACCCACAAAAATCAAAGGCTCAAGATTCAGAGCACGAGCCACCCGGGCACAAGTCTGGCGACTGACCAGCCACGACTTCATCTGAGTCAGCTGGCCCTCACGCTGATCCGGAAACAACTGAAACAAATGCTCGCAGATGATCAGTCCCAGCACCGCATCACCCAGAAACTCCAACCGCTCGTTGGAATCCAGTCGAGTCTCAGCGGAAGAACTGTGGGTCAGACAGCGACGCAGCAAAGCCCTGTCCCGGAACCTGTAACCGATCCGATTTTCACAGCTTTCAAGGATGTCGGGATCTGAAGCCATAGCGGTGGAATCTGGCAGGCGAAACAAGCCTCCCCCCAAAAAAGCAGGAGGCAGAAAAAATCAGAATCGATGCCCCTCCCGGGGACCATCCTGCGTCAGAGTCAGAATCTCAGGACCCGTTTCCAGCATCAGAATCGTGTGCTCAAACTGCGCTGACAATGCACCATCCCGAGTACGCACAGTCCACTTGTCCTTCTTGTCCAGACGAGTCTCCCAGGTGCCGATATTGAGCATCGGCTCAATCGTGAAACATGTGCCCGGCCGCAGCAGATCACGATTCGATGCCGGCTGCGGAAAATGCGGAATCCCAGGCTCCTGATGAAAATCACGACCTATGCCGTGCCCCTGATACTCACGTACCACAGAATATCCGGCCGCAGCAGCAAACGTCTGAATCGCCCGACCAATGTCCGTCACCATACAGCCCGGCCGCAAAGCCCTGATGCCGATAAACAGCGAATCAAAAGTGGTCTGCACCAGACGACGCGCCGCCGGACTCACCTCGCCAATCAGAAATGTCTCTGACTGATCACCATACCAGCCATTCACAATCGTCGTGATGTCCACATTCACGATGTCGCCCGATTTGAGCGGAGTGGAATTCGGGATCCCGTGACACACGACCTCGTTGACACTGGTACAGATCGTCTTCGGATATCCCTTGTAGTTGAGACATGCCGGGATATGGCCGTGATCACGCGTGTACGTCAAAGCCAGCTTGTCCAGCTTGTCAGTCGAATTGCCCTCGACAACGTGCGGGCGCAGAAAGTCCATCAGCGATGCGTTGAATCGGCCCGCCGTACGCAACCCCTCACGCTCCTCTTCCGTCAGATACAACGGTATTTTTCTCTGCAGCAATGACAAAGTACGCTATCCCCTAAAACCCGTGCAGCTGGCATACCCCGCCCCATTATCGTTCCCCGGCGGACGATGTCAAACCCCCGCCACCCTGCCATGCCATTCTGCACGACAACCGCCCGCCCAGTGACAAAATTCCGGCCCCGAATCTCACCCAATCCCCAAAATCAAACCGCCGCCCCCGCCACACCAGCATCCCCACCAACACACCCCCGCGTTTCATCCGTGCCAATCCTGGCAATCCGCAGCGAAAAAACGACTGCCCTTTTTGAGCACGGCCACGGGACAAACAGCATCCCCGGTCCCCGGGGACACAGCCGAGCCCGGCCCCGGGGACACAGCCCGGCCCCGGGGACACAGCCCGGTCCAGGGGACACAGCCCGGTCCAGGGGACACATCGCCTGCACACATCGCCCCCAAGGATAGAACGCACTGTACAAATACTACACATAATGGTTGCACCGACAGTCGTCACAGTCCGCCCCGAGGGATGGCCCCGAGGGATGGCCCCGACGCGATGATCTCTCCGGATGTGGTCCCCGGGGACACAGCCACACTCAGGGGACACACTGCCTGCCCACAACGCCCCCCCAACCGGCCCAAACAGCAAAAACCGCACAATCAGCATGCCCGGGCAGCATGTCCGGGGACACAGCCCCGCTCCCGCCCAGGGGACACAGCCCTGCTCAGCGGACACACCGCCTGCACACAACGCCCCCCGGACAGAAAGCACTGTACAAATACTGCACACAATGGTTGCACCAACAGCTGTCACAGACCGCCGCCGACGGATGGCCCCGACGGCGATGATCTCTTCGGATGCGCCACGATCCCCGGGGACACAGCCTTACCTCGGGGGACACAGCCTTACCTCGGGGGACACAGCCTTACTTCGGGGACACAGCCTTACTTCGGGGACACACTCACACTTCGGGGACACAGCCACACTCTGGGGACACAGCCACACTCTGGGGACACAGCCACACTCTGGGGACACAGCCACACTCAGGGGACACAGCCACGCTCAGGGGACACAGCCACGCTCAGGGGACACAGCCTTACCTCGGGGGACACAGCCACACTCAGGGGACACAGCCACACTTCGGGGACACACACTGCCGGCACCCAACGCCCCCCACCCGGCCCGAACAGCAAAAACCGCACATAACTGTACGCAAGCTCAGAACCAACGGCTGGCAAGACCAACCGCCGCAGGGTGTCCCCAACGGATGGCCCCGCCGCGCACTGGCCTCACACCACTCACCGCTGCCTCACCAGCTTTTGCCGCAGTCGCTGCATCCCACGCAACCAGCGGTCATAGTTCTCACCCTTCAAACGGTAAAACTCCAGCACCTCAGGATGCGGCAGAATCAGAAAAGTCTCCAACTCAATCCCCCGCAGAATCTCCGCAGCAGCAGCATTCGCCGTAATCGAATGCAAGTGCAGATATCGATGAACAGGATCATCGTCGTCCAGCATGTCCGTTTCAACACCCAGCGGACACACACACGACACACGGATTCCTTCCCGCCCGTAACACACCGACAGCCACTCCGCCAACGCCAGATCCGCATGCTTCGTCACCGAATACGATGCCGAACCAATTTCCGTCAGCAATCCCGCAGCGGATGCTGTCTGCACAAAATAGCCCCGCCCCTGCTGCAGCATTCCGGGCACCACCGCCCGCGCCGCGTAGATGCGAGACATCACGTTGACATCCCACATCCGCTGCCATTCCGCATTCGTCGCCTCCACTCCACCCTTCACAGTGATCCCCGCGTTTGAACAGAAAATGTCGATCCTCCCCACCCGCTCCAGCACCTGCGTCACCAACCCCTGCACCTCAGACTCCACCGCCACATCGCAGCGCACTGCCCAACCCGCAGTCCCCAGTCCGCTCGCCACGGACATCGCCGCCTCTTCGTCCCGATCCGAAACCACCACAAGCTCAGCACCGGCAGCCGCAAACTGCCGACACATCGCCGCACCAATGCCCCGGCCAGCCCCCGTCACCACCACGACCCGCCCCCGAATGTCCATGCCCGCTCATCCCCCAAGCTCCGGATTCTCGCCCCGTCCTCCTCAGACAACCTACCAGACACCCTCGCCCCTGCGAACGCAGACTGCCGCGGAAATCTGCGGGCAGGACCCGCAACTCCCGCCCGCAACTGATTCACACTGTCTCCACACTCCACAGTCGGCAAAAACTGCCGATCCTCATTCTCAGGGCTCCTCCCGCCGCCTCAGAAGAAATTCCCATAACCGCCCCCGCAGCAGATGATTTCTGCTTCCCCGACGGCCAGTGTTTTCAGAGGATATCCGTCTGGTACAACCACACAGCGCAAAGACTCAGTAACCATCCGTTCCCAAATTGCCTGTCTATGACGTCCGCCGCACTCCCGATCCTCACACTGCTCATCCTGCTGCACTCCGGCATGACCGGCCCCCGCACTTCCAGCCTGATTCCCGCCGACGAAAACTCCACACCCTCCAGCCAGGACTCCGACCACAGCCGACAGTCCGTCGCCCGTCTCGAAGCAGCCCTGCTCCGACAGCCGCGTCCAGGCACACTCTTCAGTCGCGTGATTGCCTGGCACCATGATCACGACACACTTGCCAACTACATACTTGAACTGCAGCAGGCCACCACTGCCGGCAACTCAGCCGCACAGCTGCTGCTGGGACTTGTGCTGACACAACAGGAACGCACCACCGAAGCCCTGCCGTACCTGCAGTCAGCCGCATCAGCCCGCCCCACAGATCCGGTCGCCGCATGGCAGCTTGGAACACTGCTGCTGCAATCCGGCCAGCATGCTGCTGCATCAGCCTCACTGCGGCTGGCACTAACCCTGAAACCCGCCAGCTCGGATCTGCCAGCGATTTGCCGCGACTGTGCCTCCGCCATCCGGCAGTCCGAAACACCACAACAACTGACGGAATTCTGGATCACACTGCCAGACCGCTTCCCCGACAACACACGCCTCATCGAACTGGCCGCGTCGCAGTTGCAGGCCGCCGGCGAGTTCGATGCTGCACTCGCCCTGCTCCGAAATCGCATCACCGCTCTGCAGGACCCGGCAGAGATTTCCGCCTGCAACCTGCAGATCGCACGACTGCAGGTCCTTCTTGGGCAGCAGGAGCCGGCCCTGCAGACACTGCAGTCCGTACTGCAGAATCTCACCCCGGAAAGCTGGCTGTTCCGACAGGTCCTCGCAGAAATCGACAACCTGCCTCATCACTCCGGCCAGCCCGATCAGCTGATCCAGTGGTATCAGACCCGCCTCGAAGAATCACCGGATCACGAATTACTGCTGGAAAAACTTGTCCGCCTGCAACTGCAGCACAACCAGCCCGCCAGGGCCGTCAACCAGCTCGAAAACAGCATCACCCGATTTCCGTCCAGCATCCGGCTGCAGCGACTCACCATTGATGCCGCCACTGCCGCGGAACAATACGATGCAGCAGAACAGGCCTTCCGCCGACTGATCAACAGCAGACAACCCGCATCCGAAGACCTCGAAGCCTTCGCGGCCTTCATGCTGCACCGGCCCGACCTGCCATCAGAGCAGCGCAGGGAAACAGCCGCCAAACTCTGGTTGCAGGCCGCCCGGACCGGTCAGCCCACAGTCAGTCAACTGCTGCGAATCGCACAGCAACAGCTGCAACTCAGTCAGTTCGTCGCCGCCCAAACCCTGCTGCAGCAGGCCGTGCAGCTTGAACCGGACAATACCGCCACCCACGAAGCACTCGGACAGCTGCTGCTGCAGCAAGATCATCGTGACGATGCTCTCGCGGCGTTTCAGCAGATAGCAGCCGGCTCGCGGCACACGACCGCAAACCTGCGGGAACTGACTCGCATCACCGCCACTCACGGCTTTACCGACGCTGCCATCACCGCGGCAGCGGCCTCAGCCAGGCTTGGTCCCGAACCCTCCGAACTGCTCATACTGTCCCGACTGCTTCGCGAATCCACAGCACCAGCACCTGCCGCCGTGGCACAACAATGCCTGACTCTGGTTCAGCAGGCGGAATCAGGCGCCGAATCTCTGGCGGAATCCGCAAACATTTTCGCCGAAAAAGCCCTCGTCCTGCTCGCCAGCGGCACCCTCGCCAGGCACGCAGATCAACTGACGGAACAGCTCAACCGAAACTCCACAAGCACCGCAGCTGATCACTCCACGCACGCCACTGCCACCGCCACAAACTGGCTCGAACTGGCCGTGCTGCAGCAAACGCAGCAGAATTCCACCGCGGCACTTGACGCCATCCGCCAGGCCCTGCAACTGCAACCCCGGACCCCTGTTTTGCTGCAAACCGCTGCCACCATCTGCCAGGAACAGGGCCTGCTGGCCGAATCCCTGCAACTGCTTGAACAATGGCTGGAAACCGCCCCCGGCCAGCGTGCCAACTGCCTGCCCCGGATCGCTGCACTGCAACTGCAACTGGGAAATCACCCAGCCGCAGCCGATGCCATCCTGCAGCTCGACACCACCAGTGACATCAGCCCGGAACTCGCCGTCACTGCCGCCGATACTCTGGCTGCAGCCGGACGTCGCAGTGATGCCCTCCGCCTGCTCCGCAAAACACTGCGTCAATACCCCGATGACTCAGACCTGCATCTGACTCTCTGTGAACTCCTCTGGGCCACAGGACAAAAAACAAATGCCCTGCAGGCCTGCTGGCAGGCTTTCAACAACTCCAGCGAAACACCCCGCCTGAAAACTCTGGCCACCACGCTTGTGTCACTGCATAACAGCACCGATCGCATGGCCGAACTCCACGAGATTCTCCGCGCACGCAGTCGCTCCACCACCCCTGATCCGCTCACACTCAGACAAACCATGCTGCTGGCAGAAGCCGCTGCTGCACCCGACATCGCCCTCGCCTGCCGAATTGCACTCCTTGAAACCCCAGATGCCAGTTTTGACGATCGCATCGCCGTCGCCGTGCAGGCCGTCGCCGCAGCAGACTATCCGCAGGCAATCGAACTTCTCCGCACACTCGACAGCCAGCCACGCACGGCCCCGGAAATCGCCCGAATCGCAGCCTGTGCCGCCGAAATCCCCGTGCCCCTGCTGTCCGGCTGGAATCCGTCGACTGATACCGCCCGGCTGCTGCAGACCGAACGATTGCGAATCCTCGATCAGCAACTGCAGCAAAAACGCTGGCAACAAGGCCGCGAACTGGCCGGCAGCCTGTCACAAAATCTCACACCGGACAACCCGCTCACCTGGCCACTGCACCTGCGCCTGGCTGTGTGCGACTGGCACCTCAATCAGCGCCCCGACGCCATCGACAGACTCCGCCGCCTGATCCTCGAAACAGCACTCCCGACACCCACAGGACATGCAATTCCCGCCCCACTGTCACTCACCCGCGAAATCCCCGACACCAGCTTCTGGGCGGCGACATTCGAACATTCCACCGGGATTTTTCTTGACAAAGGTCCAGCAACTGATCTCAAAGACGCCGGCGCCCCAGGCTCGGCTTCCGCCCTGCGACAGGCCGAACTGACAGCCCTCGCCGCTCTGCTGCTCTGGGAAACTCAGCATCCCTCAGCCAGCGATATCGACACAGAATTGCAAAGGCAGGCGGACACGTCGGCATCCGCAGCACGCCGACTCTGGGCCTTCCGACGACTCAAAAGCATTCGGGACGGTCAACCGGCCGGACAGCGCGACGACAGTTTTCAACTGCTCAGACTGCACGATTCCGAGGGCCCGGCCGCGGTCATTGCCGAGCTGCTGGCGGCAGCATCCACCAGCGGAAACTCAGCACCTCTGCAGTTGCTCCTCGATTCACGCGAACCACTGACCCCGGTGCAGGCGCAGCTTGCCACTCACGCACTGATGCAACTGACGGACTCCCTGGCACCATCGCAACTGCTGACCGCTCTGCGGACAATCGCCGACCGCTGCGACGCCCCGCTGCCTGCAGTGACTGCGGACGCCCCCCTCAATCCGCTCAGCTCAGCACTGCAGCTGCGGTTCCACGCTCTGCAGGCCCGACGGCTGGGCCGTGCCACACCACCGTTTGACGAACTGCTGCAGTCACTGCAGCCTCTCACGGCAGACTCGCAGCATGCGGAACTCATCGGCACACTGCTGGCCTCCGACATCAGCACACAGACAGACCTGACGCTGCAGCAACTGCAGGCCGGTACGGATTTCTGGATTCAGCACGGCAGGCTGCTGCCGGCAAACCTTCCGCCGAACACCAGTGCTGCATCAGTGCCGGCAGCCACAGCCCGCGGCACCGGACACCGCATCCAATCCACTGACCTCCATGCATTCCTGCCGGCAGGTGACGTCGAACTGCTCTCCGCAATTTCTGCAGCCGCGGAAAAACTGTCCGCAGCACCACAACTTGCCACATTCGCTGCCAGCACTGTGCCCGCCGCTGACAACCCGGAGCCTGGCCCTGCAGTTCGTCGCTGCCTGCTGCACCTGATGCTGTCAGCACAGACCGACACCGCTGATCTCACTCTGACTCTGCAACAACTGGAACGCCTGCTCCCCAACAACTGGCAACCCGTCTGGCTCCAGGCTGACCTGCTGGAACAGCAGGGCCGCGATGCGGCAGCACTGGCAGCAATTCAGAGGCTGAGCCCCTCAGACGGTAACACCAGACGTCGCCGGGCCCTCAGTCTCCTGCGCCTGGCTGCCCGGCTGCAGCAACCGGAACCGGCGCGCGCGGCATGGCTCGAACTGGCGGGTATGCAGTTGACCGTCGATGAACGATGCGAATGTGCACGGTACCTGCGACTCTGCGGCCTGGCGGATGAGTACCAGTCATTGGTGCAGCGAACGACTCCGGAATTGACCGAAACCAGCCTGCAGCGACTGCAGGATGAACTGCTCATGTACCAGCAACAGGGCCGCGTGGCGGAAGCTCGCGACCTCGCGGAACGAATCCTGCAGCGTCCGAGCAGCGGCGGGATGAAGTTTCGCCGCCACGGTCGGTTCACGGCGGATGACCTGCGGCGGTCTGCAGAAATTGCACTGCAGCAGGCGAATTCTGCCGTTTCCCCGCCTGCGAATGCTCCCTGAACGACGGCCCAATCGAGAAATTCGAACACGTCCGCCCCGCTCCGGCCCAACTGCGGCTGTCATCGCCGCGGAAAATTGTTAACCTTTCGATTACCTGCAGACAGTGCAATTCATTGCGAAGCACTTCTGCAGTCGGTGCCGCAGGGACAGGCTGTGCCGCTGTTGTGTGGAAGGATCCCCGATGAATGTTTCAGTTGTTGTTCCCGTCAAGAATGAAGAAGGCAACGTTCGCGAACTGCATCGCGAGATCGCCGTGGCCATGCGCAACAGCGGTCGCCAGTTCGAAATCATTTTTGTTGACGACGGGTCAACCGACGGCACCTATGCTCAACTTAAAGATTGTGCTGCCGCAGATCCTCGCTGTCGAGTCCTGAAACTGCGCCGCAACTACGGACAAACCGTAGCCATGAAAGCCGGCATTGATGCTGCCGTCGGTGAGATCATCGTGACACTTGATGGTGACCGCCAGAATGATCCCGCCGACATCCCTGAAATGCTGAATCGACTGGACGATGGGTTCGATGTGGTTCTCGGTGTTCGTGAAGTGCGGCAGGATGCACTGCTGCACAGACGACTGCCATCAGTCATCGCCAATCGCCTGTTTTCCATGGTTTCCGGAGTTCGCTGCTCAGATCTCGGCTGTGCACTGAAAGCGATTCGAGCCGATTTTCTGACCGATATTGAACTCTATGGAGAAATGCACCGTTATCTTGGTGTGCTGCTGCAGCATGCCGGAGCGCGCTGCACGGAAGTTCGCACGAATCATCGCCCGCGGGTCAGCGGACGAACCAAATACGGACTCGATCGCACCATGCGAGTCCTGCTGGATCTGCTGGTCGTCAAATATCGACTGCAGTGGTTCAACAGCCCAATGCGTCTGTTCGGCAGTTTCGCCCTGGCCAGTCTGGTACTGTCATTTGCAGCTGCCTTCTGCACCCTGTTCATGAAGCTGCGCGGTGTGGACATGACCGGCAATCCCCTGCTGCTGCTGACTGTGATGGCGGCATTTGCGTCCCTGCAGCTCTTCAGTCTCGGCATTCTCAGCGAAGTCTGTGCTCGAGTCTATTTCCATGCCAGCCGCCGATCCGGCTATGCTGTCGCAGAACAACTGAATGCAGCTGACGATGATTCCGGCGACATGATCCTGCGCCGAGCCGGCTGAAGGCCTCGGCCCCACCACCGCAGCTCGGGCTCAGCATCACAGCTGCGGCGTTCCAGCGCAGGCAGACCTGTTCGCCCCCAAACCCTGACTTCCGCGACTGAAGGACGGAGCCTTCCCCTTCAGGCCGCGTGCCGGTACACATCATCGCTGTCGATCACATGCAATTTTAAAGTGGTGGAACTGGTCGAGGTCTCCATGGCCTTGAAAAATCGCCGCGTAACCACTGTGCCGACAATCAAACCGACACCGGCCCCCACCAGCACGTCAGAGGGGTAGTGCCGCAAAGCCAATATCCGCTGCAGGCCACAGCCGGCAGCCAGAAACATCCACCAGCGGCGACAATGCGGAAACAGAGTCCCCAGGGACACCGCCAAACCGAATGCCGCCGCGGTATGCGCCGAAGGAAACGACTGCAGCCCCGAAGAAATTACCCTGTCAGCAAACTCCGGCAGACGCTCATCCGGCAGGAAAGAGAAACGTGGAAACTCCGGAATTTCGCCCGGCTGCAACGTTCCCGGCCGCCGACGCACCACCAGCAGTTTGATCAGATTGGCGGTCATTCCGCTGCCATAAGAAGCCAGTGCCAGCATTCCCGCCTGCCGCAAACTCAACCGGGCAGCAAACACGGCAGTCAGAATCAGTATCACACCGCCAAAACCATGCCCGAACGGCTCCAGACGATCCGCGCCGGAAGAAACGAATCGAGGCAGAGACTGCAGCACCGTCACCAGCGCAGCATCCAGACGCAGACCAATAATCGCCGCAGCCAGAACGATCAGCAGTATTCCCGACCGCGGCAGGATCAAACGATCACCACGTTCGCCGGAATCAGCCATTCCGTCATCCATCTGACTCTGCTGAACTGCACTCATCGCGAAACTCCAACCCCGCGGACCACCACCGGTTTCCTTGTCGATCCTCCGGCTGCTGCAACTGCACTTGAGGCCTGCACAACGCAGAGGGTGTCGTCGATGGAATCAGGGAAATCCACCTCTGTCTTCCGGACCTGCACCGCGATCGGCAGAGTCTGCCGAAGTTGTTCCAGCTGCGAACCGGCGACCAGCAGGCGTGCATTTGACTCGTTCAGCAAAAACTCCGTCGCAGCCTCCGCCGTTTCCGGCGTAAAAGCCGTGAACTGCTGGTCCGCATAATAAATCCAGCTCGCTCGGGGAGTCCCCCAGGCTGCAAAACGGGGTTTTGTATCGCCGGATTCTTCCGCCTGCAGCAGCGTCAGCAGCGGACGTCGCTGAGATGCAGCGGGAACGCCCAAACTGAAAAGCGCCAGCGTAAACACCGCCGCACTGATTCCCCACCAGCGGATTGCTGACGCTTGCTGCGGAGTCCTTAGCTGCGTCAAAACATACACGGACGTTAACGCCAAAGGAACCGGGATCAGACTCAGCAACTGCCCGCCGGGCAAAAACAGCTGCACAGCCACCAAGAGTCCCGGCACCAGCAGCCAGCACACGACCGCTGCAGTACCAAACGCCGCCTGCTGCCAGCGCACCCCCAGTGATACCTCGCCACGCAGCACACGGTCCAGATAACTGGCCACGATCAGTACGATCCCGGGATAGCCCGGAGTGATGTAGCTGGGGAGTTTTGTCGCCGCAATTGAAAAGGCCAGCATCGGACAGCCAATCCAGCACAAGCCGAACAACAGCCCCCGGCTGCGGTCCGAACCCATCCTGATTTCCCGCACCATCTGCAGCAGAGCAGGACCAAGAAACACACTCCACGGAAAAAAACCAACACACAATGCCAGCGGATAAAACAGCAGTGCCGATCCGGAATGCCCCTCCATCGTGCTCACCGCACGACTCAAATTGTGCTCCAGAAAAAAGCCCCTCAGCCAGGCTCCATCCGTCCGCATACCCACAAGAATGTACCAGGGAGCAGCCACCAGCAGCGCCAGCAGTACCCCCCGAAATGGACGCAACTGCAGAGCGGACTGCCAAAAAGCCAGCGGAAAGCGAGACGTCAGCAGCCGCACCAGCCGGCCCCTGTGCCCCCCATCCCGCGATGCAGCAGCCACCAAAAGCAGCCGACACAACAGCAACCAACCGCCACAGATGATCAGCGGCAGCACCAGCCCCACAGGCCCCTTGGCCAGCATCGCCAGCCCCAATGCCAGATACATCAGCAGCCAGCTGCCCGGACGCGGTGACTCAGAAGCCCCACCACCACCCGTAAACGCAACTCCCCGCCGAAAATACGGCAGAAACGCTCGCACAAAAAAAGTCAGTCCCAGAGTCTGACAGAAGATCAGCGGCGCATCAGGAGTCGCCGCTCGCGATGCCATCACAAACAGCAGTGCAGACGACAACATCAGCGCTGATAACCACGCCACAGCCGTGCTGAACAGCATTCGCGCCACAAACCACACACAACAGACCGTACCCAACCCACACAGCGCGGACGGCAGACGCATCGCAAACTCAGTCTGCCCAAACACACCGACCGAAGACATCGTCAGCCAGTACAGCAGGATTGGCTTGTGTGTCCGCAGTTCACCATTGAAGGTCGGAACCACCAGATCACCACGGTCCAGCATCTCCGCCGTGCACCGCGCATTCCGGCATTCATCAACATCCCACAGCAAAGAATCACCCAGACGAAACAGCAGCAGCAGCGCGCACATCGCCGACACAAATCCGGCTGCCAGCCTGTGCACCGGCCACCAGCCCGCCTCGCCACCGGGAACTCCTGCTCCAGGATCTGTCGCCATCCTGACGGCCTCCATGCCGACTCACTTCCAGCACTCTCCGAACAAACACTTGCAGCGAAAAATATCATTCCACCGTGAATGGGTCCATCTGAGCCTTCCTGCTCGCAGGCGTATGCAGATTCCTGAGAAAAAACGCTGCGTTTTCAAGCCAACACGGCTAAACACAGCGTTAACTTTCCCCCTGACATCCTGCCTGCACGCAGCAGCAGCACTACACCCCCGCAGGAACTGCCCAGTGCTGCCGGTACTGCCGACGCACCAGCGAATTCGCCACCTCATGATTCGTAATCACCTCCCGCTCAGCATCAAACTGCAGCACCGCCCCCGTTCGCGCTGCAATATTCGACAAATGCACGATCGTCGCGGAAAAGCGCCCCGCATCCACATCAGCATTCGTCCGCGTCTCAGGCTGCCGCACGGCCGTCAGAAAATTCGTATGATGAGCGGGCAGGTCCATGCCCCCGGTCTGCTCCTCAATCAGCTTGTTCCGCGGTCCATACAGCGCCCAGCCCTTCGTGTGCCCCATCACCAGCAAACCCTCAGTCCCGTAAAACGCCGCTCCGTTCTCATACCCCTCCTGCACGTACGGTGACCAGATTCGCTGCTCAAAGATCAACTGCTTTGTTCTTCCCTGCGGACTGCCGGCCGTCGGATACTCGCAGATCGAATACTGAGTATCCGGATACTGCTGATCGTCATCAAACACACTCTTGCCGCCCAGACAGGCCACGCGCGCCGGATGCCCATCCACCCCCAGCCCCCACAGCGCCACATCAATGTCGTGAACGCCGTCGTTGCCAATGTCGCCGCAACCAAAATCATACCACCACCGCCAGACACCATGCAGCAGATTGCTGCGATAGGGGACCGCCACAGCCGGCCCCAGCCACGCATCAAAATTCAAATGCGCCGGCGGATCCGCCGGTTCCGTTTTACCAATCGCGCGACGACGCTGACTGTTCCAGGCCTTCGCAACCAAAATCTCACCAATATCGCCCCGTCGAATCCGCTCAATCCCCGCACGCACAAATTCCGTACTGCGACTTTGAGTCCCCACCTGCAGCTTCTTCCCCGAACGAGCCACCGCATCCGCCAGCAATCGCCCCTCTCGAATATTATGGCAGCAGGGTTTCTCCACATACACATGTTTGCCCGCATTCAATGCCAGAATCGCCGCCGGAGCATGCCAGTGATCCGGAGTCGCAATGAAGACGGCCTCGACCGACTTGTCGTCCAGCACCCGACGCAGATCGTCGGTGGCCTGCGGAGCCTTCCCGGAATTCAGCTCCACCATCTTCGCCGCTGCTGCCAGCCGCTCGGCATCCACATCGCAGACCCACTTCAGCTGAACATCCCGGCGCTGCGACAGCAGACTCAGATGATTGCCACCCATACCGCCGCAGCCAATCAGCGCCAGATTCAGCACTCGCTCATCC